>OHJC01000638.1_pt1 | contig 18509 bp, 15 predicted proteins | sample 1568461 | NCBI WGS metagenome assembly OHJC01 (sample SAMEA3879535, study PRJEB24766) | human gut metagenome | biome: human-associated habitat; feature: feces | place: USA | collected 1985/1987 | reverse complement strand
GTTTTATTTACTGCCAGGGCCGCTTAGGCACTGGAAAAATTAACGAACTATTGATTGTGTCATACTGAGAAATTATTGACTTATGAAAATAGATCTATAGGAGGATTATTTCTTAACATAGGCCGTAGCCCTGCCGGTTCCTGTCTTCTCGATGTAACCGGCGGCAATAAGGTCGGACAGGGTGCGCTCGATGGTGGTGAGGCTAATGTCCGGGCAGGTCTGGGATATCTCCTTCTTGGTGATCTTGCCAGGAGTGCGCTCAATGATGGCCTTGATGCGCTCAGGCTTGGATATCTTGCGATAACGAAGGTGCTCAACACGGTTCTCGAATTCATTATAGGCCTTAACCACGACCCCCAGCATGTACTTGAGGAAGGGAAGATAGTTGTTTCTGTCCTCGTGCCAGTCCTGGGAACTGGCCTGCAGCGCTTCATAATAGGAGTCCTTGCTCTTCTCGATGAGCATCTCGATGCTGATGTACTTTCCCACAATGAATCCGGCGCGGTACAGGAGGAGAAGCGTCAGAAGGCGGCTCATGCGGCCGTTTCCGTCATTGAACGGGTGGATGCAGAGGAAGTCCAGGATGAATATCGGCATCAGGATCAGCGGATTATAGGTCGCGGCCTCGATGGCATCATTGTATCTGGTGCAGAGGTTCAGCATGGCATCGGCCGTCTGGAAGGCAGGGACAGGGCGGAAGCGGACTGTTTCCGTGCCGTCGGCGTGCTTCTCTGCAATGATGTTGTCCGAGTTTTTATATACACCACCTACGGCGCTGCTGCTGAAGGAATAGAGGTCCCGGTGCAATTGGAGGATGCTGTTGGGGCGCGGGGTGATGTGTTCGTAGGATTCGTGGATGGTGGCCAGCACGTCGCGGTAGCCGGAGATCTCTTCCTCGTTTCGGTTTCGGGGCTGGACCTTTTCTTGAACGATGGCTTTTAGGCGCTCGTCAGAGGTATAGATGCCCTCGATGCGGTTGGATGCGTCGGTACTCTGGATTTTGGCGACCTCCAGCAGGGCTGTGAGCACATCAGGCTCGGCCTCGATGAAGAGTTCCTGGCGGCCGCGGCATTCGTGGAGGCGGGTCAGCATAGCCACGACCTCCGGCGTGAGAAGTTCTTTGGGGCGGTTTATGAAATCAAATTCGTGCATAGCGCGTATGGTTTACAGGGCTAAGATAGTGTTTTTCTGCCTCAAAAACGAATTTTCTGCATCAAAACAAAGAAAAATGATGCAGAAAGCAATCGAAATGAGGTAGATTACTTGAAGTAATCGTATTTGTCGGTCAGTTTCTCGAGTTTATACTTTTCCACCATCTCTTTTTTAGGAGTACCGCCCTTAGCTGTTTCGAGTCGCGTAAGAATGATGCAGCGAGTCATGGACTGAAATTTAAGCCTCAGCCCAGCCGTCAATCGTCTTGGAGTGTATTGACTTGAATCTTCAATAATTGGTGTTTACAAATACTAAGCTATAAGCAGAGTGAAGCACTATGATCCAACCATGACAATATAGAATCCTGTTGTGAGTTGTAAAATTCTGTCTGAAATGGTCTGAGACTGGCGTTGAGAGAGTTGTGGTTTTCTTTATTAAAATTTTCCAAAATGGATTATTTGATTTGGATTATTCAAAACGGATAATTATTTTTGCTAAAAATGTAGCTCGTTATGAAAACAATTCATAATCCGTTTATAACCAGAGGGTATATCCCAGATGAATGTTTCTGTGGCAGAGTCAGCGAGACGCAGAGGTTGGCAAAATCATTGATGAACGGGAATGATGTGGTTCTGTTCTCGCCTCGCAGAATGGGCAAGACGGGGTTGATAACGCACGTGTTCGAGCGGGAGGAAATCAAACGTTCTTACTACACGTTTTTTGTTGATATTCTGCACACTACAAGTCTCAGGGAGTTCACTTTCTTTTTGGGCAAGGAAGTGTTCAGGGCGTTACAGCCTGCCGGAAAAAAAGTCCTTGATAAACTCGTAAGTGCGTTGAAGTCGCTTCAAGGCAAGATAACCTACGATTCCGTTACCGGACAGCCATCGTTCGGTGTGAGCCTTGGGGATATTCAGCGGCCGGAGTTCACATTGGAAGAGATATTCAATTACCTCGACAATGCGGGGAAGCCGTGCCTCGTCGCGATTGATGAGTTTCAGCAAATAATTGAATATGAGGATGGTAACATCGAGGCTCTCCTTCGCGGGCATATTCAGAAAATGAAGAACTGCCATTTCGTGTTTGCGGGAAGCAAGAGGAGCATTATGAGCGCGATGTTTCAGTCCCCGGCTCGTCCTTTCTATAAAAGTGCTGATCCATTGGAACTGAAGGCTCTCGATAAAGACATTTACTCAGATTTTGTCGGGAAGATGTTCAATGAATATGGCAAGAGGATAGCCAAAGCGGTGGTTGAGTACGTCTATGACTTGTTTGAAGGATATACTTATTACATGCAACGTGTCTTTAATGAGGCTTTCGCGTCGATAGATAGGGGAGAGGAGTGCTCTATTGACGTGATACGGATGTCAATAGACAACATATTGTTGATGAATGAGGTTCAGTTCGCCGAGCTGATGTCTAGCCTGACAGAAAACCAAAAACGAGTTCTGTCCGCCATCGCGAACGAGGCGCACGTGCGTAATGTCAACACGTCCGCTTTTATTAACCGCTATCAGCTATCCACCGCCAGCGTTGTCAATGCCGCCATCCGCAAACTCCTCAAGGAAGACATCATCACCGTTGATTTGAAGGATTATTCCATCCCAGACAAGTTCCTCTGGCTCTGGGTCAATCGGCAGTACAATAACGCTTGATGCTGGATCGATGGCAAGTGACGTGGCAAGTGGCGGTGCGCAAGTGACGGTGCGCAAGTGACGTGTTTCCGTCACGATGATTCTTGCGTGAAAATGTGTATATTTGCAGGTTCTTAGTGAGCGTTATGGAATATGCCGTTACGTGGTTGCCGGAATAGGGGGGAGTTGCCGAGGCATATTCAGATGACTTTGAGAATTTTTAAAGTACAACAATACTATGACACAGGACGAACTGTTCAAGGTGCTGGTGGCACATTGCAAGGAGTACGGGTTCATATTCCCGTCAAGTGAGATTTATGACGGACTGGCCGCGGTCTATGACTATGGCCAGATGGGCGTCGAGCTGAAGAACAACATCAAGCAGTACTGGTGGAACGCTATGACAAGGCTGAATGAGAACATCGTCGGCATTGATTCCTGCGTGTTCATGCACCCTAAGACTTGGGTGGCTTCAGGCCACGTGGCGGCGTTCAACGATCCGCTCATCGACAACAAGGACTCCAAGAAGAGGTATCGCGCCGACAATCTGATCGAGGACTATCTCGGCAAGATCGAGGAGAAGATGAACAAGGAGGTCGAGAAGGGCCGCAAGAGGTTCGGAGAGGCCTTCGACGAGGAGCAGTTCCGCGCCACTAACCCTAACATTCTGAGGGAGAAGGCGAAATATGACGAGGTTCATAACCGTTATGTTGCAGCCGAGCAGGCCAACGACCTCAAGGAGTACAAGCAGATCATCCTTGACTGTGACATTGTGGATCCGATTTCCGGCACGAAGAACTGGACTGATGTGCGTCAGTTCAACCTGATGTTCTCTACCCAGATCAGCAACACCGGCGAGGCGGACGACAAGATTTACCTGCGTCCGGAGACGGCACAGGGAATATTCGTTGAATATCTCAACGTCCAGAAGACGGGCCGCATGAAGATTCCGTTCGGTATCGCCCAGATCGGAAAGGCGTTCAGAAACGAGATCGTCGCAAGACAGTTCATATTCAGAATGAGAGAGTTCGAGCAGATGGAGATGGAATTCTTCTGCCGTCCTGGCACCGAGATGGAGTGGTTCAAAAAGTGGAAGGAGAACCGTATGAAATGGCACGTCAACCTCGGGATGGGTGCCGAGAACTACCGTTTCCACGATCACGAGAAACTGGCCCACTACGCCAACGCCGCGACCGACATCGAGTTCAACTTCCCGTTCGGTTTCAAGGAGTTGGAGGGAATCCACTCCCGTACCGACTTCGACCTCGGCAACCATCAGAGACTCTCCGGAAAGAAGATCCAGTACTTTGATCCGGAAACCAACGAGAGCTACGTTCCTTACTGCGTGGAGACCTCCATCGGTGTGGACCGTATGTTCCTCGCAGTGCTGAGCCATTCCTACAAGGTCGAGCAGCTTGAGAACGGCGAAACCCGCGTCGTGCTGGGCATCCCGGCGCCGCTTGCCCCTGTCAAGGTGGCCGTGCTGCCTTTGATTAACAAAGACGGCCTGCCGGAGAAGGCTCAGGAGGTGATGAACGATCTCAAGTACGATTTCAACTGCCAGTACGATCCTAAGGACTCCATCGGCAAGCGCTACCGCCGCCAGGACGCCATCGGCACGCCGTTCTGCGTGACCGTTGACCACGACTCGCTGAACGACAACTGCGTCACCATCCGCGAGCGCGACACCATGGAGCAGAAAAGGGTTCCGATCGCCGAGCTCCGCACCATCATCGACAAGGAAGTCAACATGAACAACCTCCTCAGGAAGTTGTAGTGTGTAATTGAATATGCCCGGTTCCGCGCCCGCCCGTCTCCCGATGACGCCGCCGCTCCGCCTTCGAAACCGGCATCCATTAGCGTTGGCAGACAACAGCCTGTCTGTCAACGAATAAAGCGAACTCGTGGTACCGAAATCCGTACCACGAGTTCGCTTTTTCCGCACGTAAACAGCTTCTTGGGTGCCATGTGTTTTTCCTTGGCATCAGAAGTCGGATAGGAGTGGTTTTGGGAGTCGTTTGCAAAGACGCCTGGAAAAATAACTATAGAGGAAACTCTTCTAGTAAGCCTCCCGTCATCTATGATTCCTGTTACCTCCCGTGCGCCATTGCGCCTGTTTCGCTCACGAGAGCGGCCTCTTGTTCTTCCTGTGCGCCGAAACGCCTGGGTGGTCATCACTGAAATCCGCTCTCAGCGATTGCCCGAAGCGGCTGGCCTTACTGCCCGTACGGGGTGTAGACTCCGAACTCGGCGAGGGAGAGGAGACCGGTCCATTTGGTGAAACGGACGCGGACGGCGTCGGCGTAGACTTTGTCGAAACGGTGTACCTTCACGCGGCTTTGAGTCGGTGCGGTCCCGTTGAAGACCGGATGCCAGGAACCTTTGTGGAGATATTCAATGACATATTCCTGCATCACGCAGGGCTTTGGTTCGGTCATCACGACCATATTGATGAGGGAGCCTGGGTCGAGCTCTACTTTCCAGAACGGTTCCTTGACTTCGGGGCTGGAGACCCAGCAGGTGCGGAAGTCGTCGTCGTTGGCGAAATCCATGATGTCCATGTCGTCGGACCATGAGGAGTCGCACGGTTTGCCGATGGCGATGTTGATGTCGGTGATCGGCTCCATTGTCTCGGCGACATCCACGATGTGGCCGGTGTTCTTCCAGATCTTGCCGATGCGTTTCAGGGCATCGATGCAGTTCTGATCCATCAGGCCGTCGCGGTTCGGGGCGGAGTTCAGGATGTAGGTGCAGTAGGCGTTGTTGTACGGGATGATGTTCTCGGCCACGATCTTGTCAACATCCTTCAGGGGCGAGCCCGGGAACTCGGTCTTCCAGAACCAGGTCTTCTGCAAAGGGTAGCAGGCCATCGCCGGGAGCTGGTTGGTCTCCGGGGAGATCTTCTGGCCGGCGCCCTGCTCGTAGCAGCGGATGTCGGAGTAGAACAGAGCCTCGGAAGGGTATTTCGCCCCGTTCAGATCCATCACCAGGCAGTTCGGCTGGATGCTCTTGATGAGGTGATAAAACTCTGGAAATGAGACATCTGAATATGAAATCCTGCCCCAAGGGGCATCCCACCCGTCGAACATTATGGTGTTGACGGGACCATATTCAGTCAGAAGCTCGCGGACCTGGCTTTTGAGAAGGTTGATCTTCTCCGGAGTGTACGGCAGGGTCGGGCGGATGCGGTGATGGGTGTCAAGGATCGAGAAGTGGAACATTATCTGCATTCCGGCCTTCCGGACGGAATTGACCAGTTCCCGCAGGACATCCCGGTGCAGAGGGGAACTCATCACGCTGTAGTCCGTGGTCTTGGTGTCCCACATGCAGAAGCCGCTGTGGTGCTTGACGGAGACGCAGATGAATTTCATCCCTGCGCTTTGGGCGGCCTTGACCCATTGGTCGGTGTCCAGTTTGATCGGATTGAACACTTCGGGGCTGAGGTCGGGATCGGTCCAGTCGGCTGTCTGGTAGGTCGGGAGGCCGAAGTGAACGAACATTCCGAGCCTCAGGTCCACGAACTCCTGCTGGAGTTGGTGGAGGCTTTTTTCCTGCGCCGCCATCATCATCGGGACGGCCAGCAGGGCCAATAGGGTTGAGATGTACTTTTTCATAGTCGCTAAGTTACGAAAGATTTTTTGTAACTTTATGCCGACAAAAGAGATTATCCTTTGCCGCGAATTATTTTAGAATTACTTAAAAGAACATTGATAATGGATTCAAAAGAAAGAATTGCCAAGGCCTTGACTGTCGCCACCGACACGAAGGTGTTTGAGATGGGCTGCGGAGTCAGCTCACAGGCTCCTGAGGAGTTCAAGAAATGGTTCCCTGAAAGCAAGGCCGCCGTTGTGGTGGCAGACCTTAACACTTGGAAGGTTCTTGGCCAGAAGGTGTACGAAATGTTTGTGACCGCCGGAGTCCACACAGAGAAATATGTCATCGAGAGGAAGGAATTCCACGCGGACTGGAGGTATGTAGACATGGTTGACCACATCATTGCGGGCGATTTCTCTGCCGCCAAGGCCATCGAGAATGACCCTGAATATGTGGAACCGGATGCGGAGAAGGCGTTCAGACCGTCTTCCGAGGCTGAATATGTCACCATCTCCGTGGGTTCAGGAGTCATCAACGACCTCTGCAAACTTGCCTCGCACCACTACGGCCAGTCTTATCTGACATTGCCGACGGCGGCTTCCGTGGACGGTTTCTCGTCGTTTGGCGCATCGATTTCCTATCACAACTCCAAGCAGACATTCTCCTGCCCGGCTCCCAAGGTCATCATCGCCGACGTCGACGTGATCGCCTCCGCCCCGAAGGCCATGACTGCCGCGGGGTACGCTGATCTGGCCGCCAAGGTTCCCGCCGGAGCCGAGTGGATGATCGCCGACCTTATGGGTACTGAGCCGATCAAGCCGGATGCCTGGCATGTTCTTCAGGATTGCCTGGATGATCTGCTGGCCGATCCAGATGGCGTGGCAAGAGGCGACAAGAAGGCTGTGGCGGATTTGTTCGAGGGCTTGACACTCAGCGGTATAGCCATGCAGGCCGCGCAGTCCAGCCGCCCGGCTTCCTGCTGCGACCACCTTTTCAGCCATATTCTTGACATGACCCACCACCGCTTCAACGGCAGGCTCCAGTCGCACGGAGCCCAGGTTGCGATCGGCACGCTGACAATGTGCGCCGTGTTCGACGAACTGTTCAAGATGGATCTGACGAAGATCGATGTGGACGCCTGCGTGAAGGCATGGCCTACGCTTGAGCAGGAGCAGAAGAGGGCGCTTGAAATCTTCAAGGATTTCCCTGCGCCGGAGCTTGGCTACACCGAGATCACCAAGAAATATGACGACGCCGAGACCGTCCGCGTCCAGCTGACGAGGATCAAGGAGAACTGGCCGGAGTTCAAGAAGAAGCTTCAGGGGCAGGTATATTCATTCTCCAGGATGCAGGATCTGCTGAGGAAGGCCGGAGCGCCGTACGATCCGTCGATGATCGGCGTGACCCGCGGGATGCTTAGGAATATGTTCCCGAAGGTACAGTTGATGCGTTTCCGCTTCAATGTGCTGGATCTCGCCAAGAGGGGAATGTTCTATGATCAGCTGGTTGATGCTGTTTTCGCTCCCGGAGCCGCATGGGATCTGACGAAGGAAGTAATGAGATAGGTTACTTATGACAGTACGTGGAACGGGTGTCCGAGGCTTTGCGAAAGGCCGTGCGTTCGTGGTCAGAGACTGCGGGCAGAGGAATCCGTTCGAGGACATACCGCCCGGCAGCGTCCTTGTCGCCGAGCGGTTGTCGCTGTCAGACTCCACACTGATAGATTTCCGAAATGTCGTCGGGCTTGCCGTCTGCGAGGAGGATGCCGACGGTCAGGTTTGTGTGTTGGCCAAGGGAATCGGTATCCCCGCCATCGTCGGTCTGGCCGGCTTCGTTCAGGAGGTCGTGACCGGTGACCGCCTCCTGATCTGGAACCTTGACGTGATGGTCAATCCTGATCTCGACACCGTCATCGCCTACGAGAAGGCCCGTTCCGAAGCCGATGCCCAGCTCAGCCTCAACCTTCCGTATTCGACGTATTTCTAAGGCCTTAGAGGTTGTTTTTTTTAGTAGAGGAATCTTATTCCAGACGCAAAAGCTCATCGGCGGAGGCCATCACGGCCTCGCGATGGGAGATGAAGACCACGGTGATGGCCTGCGGGTTGTCAGCGGAGGCTAGTGCGTTCCGGACATAGGAGCGAAGATTGGCGAGAAGCCTTGTCTCGGTCTCGGGATCCAGGGATGAGGTGGACTCGTCCAGAAGCAAGATCCCGCCACGGTGCAGCAGTGCTCTGGCGATGGCTATGCGCTGGCACTGTCCCTCGCTCAGGCCTCCACCGGCTTCCCCGCAGACAGTGTCCAGACCGTCCGGAAGATCAAACACAAAATCAGCCACGGCGGTGTGCAGGGCGGAACGCATCCCCTCCTCCGAAGCAGAGGCGTCAGCAAGCAGGAGGTTGTCCCGTATGGTGCCGCTCATCAAGGAGTTACCCTGAGGCACATAGCGGAAATTGCCGCGCGCCGGCTTTCCTGCCGCGCAGGAGGAACCGGCATCGTAGACTGTCACTGTCCCGCGGTCAGGCTTCAATAGTCCGAGCATGAGACGAATGAGTGTACTCTTCCCGACTCCTGTGGGACCTGCCACGACGGTAAGGGTTCCAGGCCGGAAATCATAGGAGAAAGCGTCCAGGACGCGGGTGCCGTGTGAGCCGGGATATTCAAAGCTCACTCCTTCAAATCTGACTCCCGCCGCTCCGCGCGCCATCCATTTCGGACCATCCGTTTCAGCCGGAAGGCTCTCCAGTTCCATCAGCCTCTCGATGGAAGTCAACGCATGGATGAACGCCGGCAATTCCCTGGCGAGATCGGCCACCGGTCTCTGAACCTGACCGACCAACTGGAGAAAGGCTGTCATCATACCGAAACTGACAGTCCCGTTCTTGATGCCCAAGGCTCCCCACAGGAACGCCGCCGCATAGCCTCCCATGAATCCAAGCGACATGAACCCGCGGGCCACGGCATTGTAGTTGAGCCGACGTACAGTCTTGTCTTTCAAGCGGTTCTGAAGAGTGTCCAAAGCGCCGACAACCCTTGTGACACCTATCAGGGTCAAAGCTATCACACGGTTCTGGAGATTCTCCTGAATCAATTGCTGCACATCACTGTCCAATGCTCGGATGTCGGATGTCAAAGACCTGAGTTTGAAGAAGAAAAGCCTTGAGCCTATTACGGCCAGCACCATCAGGAACACCAGTACCCACAGCAGGCCGGGTGCCATCATCAGCATGTAGACTGACGCGGCGGCAAGTTGGCACACCGTCACAATTGATCCGGGAATATGGCTGCACAGCAAGTCGGTCACAACCCTTATGTCTTCTTCCAGGCGGTTGACCGCATCTCCGCTGTTGAATCTTTCGCGACCTGTCCATTCACTTGAAATGACCTTTGAGAACAATTCGGCGCGCAGGGTGTTGTTGACTTTGAGCAGCCCCAATTTCTCACAATAGGAAGAGAAGACGTTGCAAAGCAGCTGAACGGCCATGATGCCCATCATCAAGGCTATCCTGTCGGTCAGAGCGGCTTCTGACGCGCCGGTGACGACATCCACGATCTCCTTGCAGATCCAGACAAACGACAGGGAGGCCGCGATGCGGATGATCCCGAGAAGCACGCGGATCAACATCCATCTCCTTGCCGGGATGGACATCCGCTTCAGAGCCCCAAGGCAGCTTCCCAAACTTTTCACTTTTGTCTGATCTGTTTGTCAACAAGAGGTTCCGCTATGACTTGCGGGATTGGATCGCATGGACAACATTGATAAGGACGCTGCCCAGGATGCCTGCGAACAGGGATCCCATCAGCACGGCGACCTTACCCATGTCACGCAGTCGGGCCATGACCTCAGGAGTCTGGTCACTGAATGAGAGGGTGTCCACGAAGATCGACATCGTGAAGCCGATACCACCGAGACAGGCCACGGCGATCAGCATCGTCCAAGTGGCTTTGGCAGGCATCTCGCCGAAGCGAAGCTTGACGGCGATGAAGCTGGCGAGAGAGATGCCGAGCGGCTTTCCGAGGACGAGGCCAAGGAATATTCCCATGCTCACGCTGCCAAGAGCCTGATCGAAATGGAACACGTTGAAGTAGGACACGTCAGGAATCTCAACACCGGCGTTGGCAAGTGCGAAGATCGGCATGATCAGGAAGTTTACCCAAGGGCCGAGGGCGTGCTCAAGGCGGTAGCTCATGCCCATTGAGTCCCTTGAGATGGCCGACAGGCGTCTCAGGCAATGCCTCTGCGGGCCATTAGGGAACTCGGAGGAGGTGGATTCTATGCTGTTATATTCATTGAGCCTTCGGATGTACTGGCGGCGCTTTCTGTTGAAGTAGGCCTCGCTGAATCTCGGGGTCATCGGCACAAGGAACGCCATCACGACACCGGACATCGTGGAATGGATGCCGGCATAGTAGAACAACGACCAGATCGCGATGGCCGGGACAAGGTAGAACCAGCCGCGCTTCTCGCCTAACTTGTTCATCAGCAGCACTCCTGCTATCAGTACAAATGCGATGCCCAGCAGTCCGAAGTTGATGGTGCCGCCGTAGAACAAGGCCACGACAAGAATGGCTATCAAGTCGTCGGCGATGGCGAGCGCCGTCAGGAACACTTTCAGCGACACCGGCACACGGTCGCCCAGAATGGACAGGATGCCGACCGCGAAGGCGATGTCCGTGGCGGTAGGGATTCCCCAACCTGAAGCGGCGGCGGAACCGTGGTTGACGGCTGCGAAGATCAAGGCCGGAGCCACGACGCCACCGAACGCGGCGATCACCGGCATCATCGCTTTCTTCACACTGGACAGTTCTCCGTTCTTCATCTCCCGCCTGATCTCAAGGCCGACAGTGAAGAAGAAGACCGTCATCAGGATGTCGTTGATGAACTTCTCGACGGTCATTCCGTTAGGGAACAGAATGCTCTCTCCGCCAGGGCTTTGGAACCTTAGGGAGATGTCGGTCTCCAGAACGTTGTGGTAGAACTCTTTGGTGAATGGAAGGTTGGCCAGAAGCATCGCCACCACCACGCAGCAGAGCAGAAGCACTCCCTGCGCCCAAGGCTGCTTGGAAAACTGTTTCCTTCTATGGTCAAAGTTCCGGATGCCTTTTGTCCAGGTGTAGATCGGAATAAGTCTCATGGTGTGTTACTCTAATTATTAAAGCATTAAGGATAATCAATGATTTTTCGGGAATAGTCCTCAGCGGTTATTCTCCGTAAAGGTACCTGTGCTGCTCCGGGGTCAGGGTGTCGATCGTTATGCCCCAGTCCTTCAGCTTTCTGAAGGCCACCTCGCGGTCGATTGACTCAGGGACGCTGTGAAGCATCTCACCCGGTACCCTCGCCAGTACCATCCTGTTGTCGGCCAAGTATTTGGCGCTGAGAGCCTGGATGGCGAACGACATGTCCATGATCTCGGCAGGATGGCCGTCTCCCGCGGCGAGGTTCACAAGCCTTCCTTCGGCGATGATGTAGATCCTGCGACCGCCAGGGAGGGTGTACTCCTGAATATTCTGCCTCGCAGGTTTCTCTCCCACAGCGAGTTCCTTAAGCTGGGCGACGTTCACCTCGCAGTCGAAATGCCCGGCGTTGCAGCAGATCGCTCCGTCCTTCATCGCGAGGAAATGCTCCTTGGTGATGACATCGTCGCAGCCGGTAACAGTCACGAATATGTCGCCTTCTGCGGCGGCCTGGGCCATGCCCATAACCTGGAATCCGTCCATCACGGCCTCCATCGCCTTGATAGGATCCACCTCTGTGACAATCACTTTCGCGCCGAGTCCCTTGGCTCTCATCGCCACGCCCTTGCCGCACCATCCGTAGCCTGCGACCACTACATATTTCCCGGCCACGATCAGGTTGGTTGTCCTGTTGATGCCGTCCCAGACAGACTGGCCCGTGCCGTAGCGGTTGTCGAAGAAATGTTTGCAGGCCGCGTTGTTGACAAGCATCATCGGGAATCTCAGCCTCTTTTCACGGTTCATCGTCTCAAGCCGGAGGATTCCGGTGGTGGTCTCCTCGCAGCCGCCGATGATGTTCGGAATGAGATGTGGGTAGTCCTCGTGGATCATTGTCACAAGGTCTCCGCCATCGTCGATGATGATGTTAGGGCCGCATTCGAGAACCCGTCTGATGCCGTGCTCATATTCCTCGGGAGTCGCTCCGTGGACCGCGAAGACGTTCAGACCTTCGTGCGCGAGCGCCGCCGCGACGTCATCCTGGGTGGATAGAGGGTTGCTTCCCGTGATGTACATCTCGGCGCCGCCTTCGGAGAGAACCTCGCAGAGATGGGCCGTCTTGGCCTCCAGGTGCACGGATAGGGCTACTTTCAGCCCTTTGAACGGCTTTGTCTCCTTAAATTCCTTCTCCAGACCTTCAAGCAGTGGCATGTGATGCCTTACCCATTCTATTTTCAGCTCTCCGCTTTCCCAGAGCTGAGGGTTGCGTATCTCACTCATCGGTGTCAAAAATCTATTGTTCCGCATCCATCTTTATGAGATGGACATACATTCTATTCAGTTTTAGGAACATTCATTGTTCCGTCCCGGCAAAGATAGCCATTTTATTCGTGGCTTTCGCCACTTCTTCCTTTCTTTCACCAAATTGCGGCCTAAAGATTTGCTCATCGTGGGAAGATAGCTTACTTTTGCGGTTGTTTGCCGGAAAATGAATATGACCGAGGCTTCGTCTGTGGTCTAAAGTTTGCGGCATACACCCTGCGCCAAAGCCATCTGAACATGGCGGAGCGCCGACTGGAGATTTTAATTTATTTAACTGAATATTATGGGACTTTTAGACGGAAAGGTAGCCCTCATCACGGGCGCCGCAAGAGGAATCGGTAAGGCAATCGCCATGAAGTTCGCTTCCGAGGGAGCTGACGTGGCTTTCACTGATCTTGTGATCAATGAAGCCGGAGAGCAGACCGTTAAGGACATCGAGGCTTTCGGCCACAAGGTAAAGGCCTACGCCTCCAACGCAGCCAATTTCGAGGAGACTCACAACGTCGTGAACCAGATTCTTGCTGACTTCGGAAGGATTGACATCCTTGTGAACAACGCCGGCATCACCAAGGACGGACTCATGCTCAGGATGACCGAGGCGCAGTGGGACGCTGTCCTCAACGTGAACCTTAAGTCAGCGTTCAACTTCATCCACGCCATCACTCCGATCATGGCCCGCCAGAGAGGAGGAAGCATCATCAACATGTCCTCTGTCGTTGGAGTCTCAGGCAATGCCGGCCAGTGCAACTATTCCGCATCCAAAGCCGGTCTCATCGGTCTGGCCAAATCCATTGCCAAGGAGATGGGGCCGCGCGGAATCAGAGCCAACTGCATCGCGCCGGGATTCATCGTTTCGGACATGACCAACGCCCTTTCAGAGGAAGTGCGCGACGCTTGGGTAAAGCAGATTCCGCTTCGCCGCGGAGGCACACCTGAGGACGTTGCCAATGTGGCGTTGTTCCTTGCCAGCGACCTTTCGGGCTATGTCTCCGGGCAGGTTATCCACTGCTGCGGCGCGATGAACTGCTAACTCAATCCTGACCGAGGGTCTTGACGGGGTTGCGGGTTGCGGCGGTGTAGGTCTGGCCGAGGACGGACAGCAGGGAGATCAGGAATGACACCGCAGACTTCATATTCTCCATTTGTGTAACTGCCGCCGGCAAAAGGATGCTCCGCCGTGATGTCAAGGTTTCTTTTTGATACCCAATCCGGCATCCTTCACTTGTGGCAAAGCTTTCAGCGTGACCTGGAGTGCCTCCTGCAGTCCAAATGATATTTAAACTTATATTTGAACTTATAAAGGGCCACTATTTTGCCTATTTGGTGATTATTTCATACCTTTACTCTGCAAAGGCAAGATAATCAACTTTATGGCAGACAATAAAAAGGAAGTGGAGCGTGCAGAACTCCACCGAACCATCTGGGCAATAGCAGATGAGATGAGAGGCTCCGTGGATGGATGGGATTTCAAATCCTACATCTTGGGGATGCTCTTTTACAGATATATCTCTGAAAACATCACAACATATATAAACAAGGGTGAATGGGAGACAGGCAACAAGGACTTCAATTATGCTGACCTTAATGATGCACAGGCAGAAGGCATAAGGGAAGAGATGGTGAATGTCAAGGGGTTCTTCATACTTCCTTCACAACTGTTTGAGAACATCTGCAAGACTTGTGATGCTGACCCCAACCTGAATATGACACTTGAAGGTATCTTCTCCGCCATTGAAAACTCCGCAAAGGGAACTGCAAGTGAAGATGACTTCAAGGGGCTGTTTGCGGACCTCGATGTGAACAGCAACAAACTGGGCGCTACCGTCCTCAAGAGAAATGAAAAACTGGTCAAACTCCTGAGAGGCATCGAGTCAATGAAATTGGGTGATTATCAAGACAATACCATTGACGCATTCGGTGACGCATACGAATACCTGATGGGAATGTATGCTTCAAATGCAGGAAAAAGCGGTGGCGAATATTACACCCCGCAGGAAGTAAGTGAGCTTTTGACAAAACTTGCCACAGTGGGCAAGAGTGAGGTCAATAAAGTATATGACCCGGCCTGCGGTTCAGGCTCATTGCTGCTGAAAGCCGCAAAGATATTGGGGAAGGACAATGTTCGCCAGGGCTTCTTCGGACAGGAAATCAACCTCACTACATATAACCTATGCAGGATCAATATGTTCCTTCACGACATTGACTATGACAAGTTTGACATAGCCTGTGAAGATACACTTCTTTCTCCACAGCATTGGGATGACGAGCCTTTTGAAGTAATTGTCTCAAACCCGCCTTATTCAACCAAGTGGAAAGGGGATGATGATATAACCCTTATCAATGATCCGAGATTTGCTCCTGCTGGGGTGCTTGCACCTAAGTCCAAGGCTGACCTTGCATTCATTATGCACTCTCTTTCCTGGCTTGCAAGCAATGGCACAGCTGCCATAGTATGTTTCCCCGGCGTGATGTATAGGGGTGGATCTGAGAAGAAGATAAGACAATACTTGATCGACAACAACTATGTAGATTGCATTATCCAACTCCCTGACAATCTTTTCTTTGGAACCAGCATTGCCACATGCATCATGGTGCTGAAGAAGGCCAAGAAGGATAACTGCACTCTGTTCATAGATGCTACCAAGGAATGTGTCAAGGTCACCAATTCCAACAAACTCACAGAGGAGAATATCCAGCATATTCTGGATATCTTCACTGACAGGAAAGATGTGCAGTATGTCAGCAAGCTTGTGGCCAATGATGAAATCGCAAGGAGTGAATACAACCTGTCGGTTTCGACGTACGTCGAGCAGGAGGATACCAGGGAGAAGGTGGATATCGTGAAGCTCAATGCTGAACTTGCGGAGATCGTGTCACGTGAGAATGTGCTGCGGGCTGAGATAGACAAGATTATAAAGGAAATAGAAATATGATGTCATTGTGCCATTTCGGAGTGGAAGGTAATGACGAAGCCGCTCGTTGGATGAGCGGCTTCGATACGGACGGGTATGCAGACAAGGCCTTGGGCCTACCGTTTACGGTAGTGGGCCTTCACGTAAACCTTTTTGCCTCCGACCATTCTGAAATGGCCTCTGACAAAAATAGGTTTGTGAGCTGCTCTGCACTCTGTGTCAGGGCGCTCGTCAAACTTGATGATAATGGATATTTTCATGTTGCATAAATGATTTGTAAGCTTGAGAGCTGAGAGCGGCCTTTGAGAGTACTTCCGTCAGTATATCTCTAAAACGCAAAAAGCACTCACCCGTGGGCGAATGCTTTTTAAAATAAGTTTGACGAGCGCCTCAACCATTTACATGAAAATCTCCGACACAAAGGTAAGCAATTAAAAGGGAAAAGCAATACTTGACAGAAGGAAACATGAGCAAGTTAGAAAAGTTAATACAGCAATACTGTCCGGATGGGGTGGAGTATGTTCGGTTAGGGGACATTTTAAGTGTCAATAGAGGGAAGCGATTGACAAAGACACAGTTGTCGGATGATGGAAAGTACTATGTGTATCACGGAAGTAAAGACACCCCACTAGGAAAATATTCTCAGTTCAATGTAAAAGGAAATACTACTATTGTGGTAAACACTGGAGGTATTGGCGGAGTAAAGTATTGTAATGAGGATTTCTGGTGCTCGGATGGTAGTTTTTGGATAGGCCATTCCGCTCTTCTAAATGACAAATACGTATATTACTATCTTAGCCCAAAAGAAAATTACTTCGCTAGTCAAAAGAGAGTGGGTGGAGTGCCTACGATAGATAGAAGCACTGTTGAAAATGTTGAAATCCCCGTGCCTCCTCTTCCTGTGCAGGAAGAGATCGTGAGAGTGTTAGATGCGTTTACAGAACTGCAAGCAGAACTGCAAGCAGAACTGCAAAAAAGAAAGCAACAATACAACTTTTATCGCGATAATTTATTGAATTTCAAGAACATAAATAGGGGGGGGCAAGAAATAAAGTGGATGAAACTAAAGGATGTAGCGACACAATGGTATAGAGGAGCAGGAATCAAAAGAGAGGAAGTGGGTAACGAAGGAATGCCTTGTATTAGATATGGGGAAATACATACGAGTTATAATATTTGGTTTAAAGACTGCATATCGCATACAGACGAAACAAAACAAGCCACAAAAAAATATGCGGAGTACGGAGACATTTTATTTGCTATAACAAGCGAGGATATTCCATTAGTCGGAAACAGTGTCGCATATCTTGGAAAAGAGAAAATAATGGTAGGAGGAGATATTGTAGTAATGAAGCACAATCAAGACCCAAGGTATATGGCTTACGCACTTTCGACAAGTGATGCAATAAAACAGAAAGGCAAAGGAAAAGTTAAGAGCAAGGTCGTTCACACCAACGTTCCATCCTTGCAAGAAATCGTAATCCCCATCCCACCGATGGAGGAGCAACAGAGAATCGCAGACATTCTTGACCGCTTCGATACCCTCACCAACGACCTGACTTCAGGTCTTCCGGCAGAAATGGAAAAGCGCAGGCAGCAGTATGAGTTTTATCGAGACAAGTTATTGACCTTCAAAAGAAAAGAGGCATAAGATATGGCAAAGAAAGAACATAAAGGAGTAATCTACATTCTGACCAATCCTTCCTTTCCTGATTACGTCAAGATCGGGTATGCCACCGATATTGAACAGAGACTGAAGCAGCTCAACAGGAGTGAAACCATTCCTTTTGCATTCAGGGTGCATGCCATCTATGAGGTGGAGAGTAATCTTACTGACAAGGAACTCCACAAGCTGATTGACAGCCTGAACCCCGACTTGAGAACCATTGAGACCTTTGACGGGAAACAGCGGGTCAAGGAGTTCTATGCAATGTCGGCAGAGGATGCCTACTCTCTTCTGGATTGCATTGCCAAGATTAGCGGCACCACTGACAGGTTGAAGAAAATGAAACCGGAAGGACATGAGGTGGAAGATGAGAATATAGCTGAAGACGTGAGAGCAGAATCGAAGAGAGGTCCTTTCAAGTTCTCTGATTGCAATATACCTTTTGGCAGCGAAGTTACCTTCGTTGAAGACGAGTCAGTCGTGGCGACAGTCCTTGATGACAGGCACATCCTTTATAAGGGACAGACAACATCCCTGTCAGCCCTTGCACGGGAACTGAAACACTTTGACCACCATGTTCAGGGAACACTATGGTTCAAATACAAGGGTGAGGTGCTGAATGACTTAAGATTAAGACTTGAAAAAAGATAATAGACAATGTCCCAATACAATATCATTGCAGAAAGCGCAGAATATACTGTGGTCTCGGAATATGAGCACGCGGTGAGCACGTCCGAGGCGTACCAGAGTGAGGCTGAGCTGGAGAAAGAGTTCATCAGGCTCCTTGGGGAGCAAGGCTATGAGTATCTGCCGATCCATACGGAGGCGGACCTCGTATCCAATCTCCGCACAAGTCTGGAGAAGCTGAACGACTACCATTTCACCGACAATGAATGGGAGCACTTCTTCAACGAGTGCATTGCCAACAAGAACGATGATATTGTAGCCAAGACCGCCAGAATACAGGAAGATTACATCCAGGTCCTGAAGAGGGACAACGGAGAAAGCCGGAACATCTACCTCATCGACAAGAAGAATATCCACAACAATTTCGTCCAG
>OHJC01000625.1_pt1 | contig 18828 bp, 10 predicted proteins | sample 1568461 | NCBI WGS metagenome assembly OHJC01 (sample SAMEA3879535, study PRJEB24766) | human gut metagenome | biome: human-associated habitat; feature: feces | place: USA | collected 1985/1987 | reverse complement strand
CTCCGCTGTACGGCGGGGCAGCGGCTATGCCGGCGGCTTCGGCACCCGGTATGTGTTCGTGAACCACCTGTGGTACCCCGCGGGACCGGACGGCAGGCCCCGTCCCGGCAGCGTGGGCACCAAAACAAAGCCCAGACCGCCCAGAAGAGGTGGCGGCGGCTTCGGCGGCGGAAGCCGTGGCGGCGGCTTCGGCGGCGGAAAACGCAGATAAGAAAATACCCTGCGGGCTGTGCCCGCAGGGTATTTTTCCGCGCTTAGGACTCCATGTTCTTGCCGAGGAAGGTCGCCACGGTCTGTGCCAGCTTGCACTCCGTCTCCCCCGCCGGGTGGTCGTCCGGCGACAGGAACAGCACCGCGCCCAGCACATCGCCTTCGCAGAGGATCGGCGCGGCCACGGCGGCGCGGAAGGCACCGTTGTCCTCGGCGACGGGCACGCCGTCACCGCAGTAAAGGCTGCGGCGGGTCATCACCTGCTCCAGCTCCGGTGAGACGGACTTGCCCAGCAGCTCTTTTTTCCCGGCACCGGAGATGGCGATGACCGCGTCCCGGTCGGTGATGGCGGCGGAGAAATCGGTGCTGCGGCTGAGGGTATCGCAAAACTGGGCGGCGAACTCCTCCAGCCCGCCGATGAGGGAGTATTTTTTGAAGATGACCTCGCCGTCGCGGGTGGTGTAGATCTCCAAGGGGTCGCCCTCGCGGATACGCATGGTGCGGCGGATCTCCTTGGGGATGACCACGCGTCCGAGGTCGTCGATGCGCCGGACGATGCCTGTTGCCTTCATATATGAAATTCCTCCATTCAAAGCAAAATTTACATGGGTAGTGTTCACCCGACGTGCGCGGAATATGCACCGCGGCAGCGTGCGCGGCATAAGGAAAAACCCGGCGGGAAAAAGCGGTATTTCGCATTGAACGTGCGATTTATCCTGCTCTTTGGTGCGGATTTTGCCCCGCCGTTCGTAATAGCAGCTGCTTTGGGGCACGCCGGCATGGCTCTCCTGTGTGGTTGAAACGCCCATGGGCAGGGAGCTTTGCCAGAAGAGCCATCCCCGGTCGGGGATGGCTCTTCTGCGTGTCGATAAACCCCTGCCGTGCGTGCAGTCTTTCCTCCTCACAGGGGGAGCTCGAGGGGGCGAAGCCCGCCTCGAATCGGATCAAATGCCGCGCTAAGCCTTGCTCTGCAAGGCGTGCGTGGAGCGAAGCGAGTGTTTTCATGCCGCTTCGCGGCACGAAAATACCGGCATTATTGCAGGCTGTCGAGAAAAGCCAGCGGCTTTTTCGACAGCCTGAAGAGCCATCCCCGGTCGGGGATGGCTCTTGGAGATTTTGAGGGATCAGCTGCCAAGTGCGTTGCCGCCGCCTACGTCCGCGCCCAAGTCGCAGGTATAGACCCAACTCACTGTGTCGCCGTTTTTTAGAGAATAGCTGGAACAGCCGTAGTTGGGAAAGCTCCCGTTGACCTTATACATCCAGCCGGAGCCCTCGCCCACGTCGAACTGATACAGGTTATTGATGCCCTTTACGTAGGCACTGTTGTAGATCGCCGTCCATGAGGCATCCACGGAGATACCGTTGCTGCGGCAGAGCCGTTGGAGCACATCGAACACGCTCTCGCCCTCCGTGAATGTCACCGTGGTGGTGGGCAGGATCACGCCGTCAGCAGGCACAAGGGGCTTTTTGCTCTCATCACACTCATCCCAGTTGTTTAGGATGGTGGCACAGGAGATGGAAAAGGTGCAGGTGGCACTGCCGCCTGCGGAGGATGTTCCCGGTTCCACGGGAACGGGCTTTCCCTCCGGCACAGGATCGGTCTGGTACTTGTCCTTGCCGGTGGTCGGGTTGATCTCCTGCTTAGGCTGCTCCGGCTGCTTGGCAGGCTCGTCCTGCTTGGACTGTTCTTCCTTCTTGGCGGCATCCTCTGCCTTTTTCTGCTCCTCGGTCTTCTTGTCGTCCTCGGAATTCTTCTTGTCCTCAGCAGGCTTTTCTTCGTCCGGTTTTTTGTCGTCCGCCGTCTTATCTTCCGCCTTGGGTGCGTCCGTCTTATCGGCGGTGTCCTTATTGCCGGAGGTAGTCTGCTCCTGCGTTGCCGCGGGAGTATTGCCGGGGTCGTCCGATACGGTCTTTTTGCCGCAGGCGGCGCAGGTCAGCAGCAGGGACAGTGCCAACGCCAGCAGCCAGAATCTCTGTTTCTTTTTCATGGGCAATACCTCTCAAAAGTGCCATACGCAGAGGCGCAAATGCGCCCCTGCGTTGGCTTTTCTGTTGTTACTTGGATGCGCGCTTTTTCTTATAGGTCAGCACCACGACGGCTGCTGCCGCCATAACTGCGCTGCCCAGCCAAATGGTCATCTGGCTGTCGTCTCCTGTGTTGGAGGAGTTCACCTTGCCGGTGGTCGTGCCTCCGGTGTAGTGGCGAGTGGAGGAGGTCTTTTCCGCCCAGCTGATTGCCACCGGAGAAAGTCCGGTCAGCGTCACCCGCAAACCGTCGGCGGTTTTGGTGACGGCGGGGAACTCCACCGTGCCGACTGCCTTGCCGCAGCCCGCCATGGTCACCATGTGCGCCACCACAAAGTCGTACTTATCATAGTTTGCCTTGACCGCGTCCGGATAGGGCAGCAGTATCGTGATCTTGCCGTCCGTCAGGTCGGCGGCGGTAGCCGCTCTGCTGCTGCCGTCGGACATGAGAACCGTCAGCGTCACGTCCATGAACACCGTGTTGCCGGCGTTGCTCTTGCCGCTCTGCTTACCGAGTTGGATCTGCAGCTCGGCTTTGATCTTCTCCGGCGTGTTCAGCTTGTCGTTGCCGGTCAGAGTATCGGGAACCGTGATTTTCTCCGTACACTCGACCCTCTGTCCCGTCACCGTGCTGTTCTTCGTGTCGGTCATGTCGTACAGACGGGTTTGACCGTTGACAAAGCGGTAGTATGCTGCCAGTGCGTAGTACGCCTGCTCCGTGGCCATGCCGTTACGCTCGCCGGAGGCGGTGTGCCGGAAGCCGCCACCCTCCACCGCGAAGGTGCACAGGGCGTCCAAAACAGTTTTTCCGTTCTTCGTGAAGCGGCTGTCGGCGACCGGGTCGATGCCCAGTGCCGTCAGTGCCACGATGACCTGGGCGCAGGACTCGCTGCTGGCGGCAGCCGCTGCCGTCTCGGCAAAGGAGCCGTCCGCCTGCTGCGCGGCGGCAAGCCAGGATACCGCCTTGTCCACCGCCGCCTTGACGTCCGCGTTGGCAGCATAATAAGGTGCCAACGCTTGAATTGCCATGGCGGTCATGTCCACGTTGTCCTCCTTATTGGTGATAGAGATGTACCACGCGCCGCTCTCCATGCGGCGGTCAAGGATCGCTTCAATCAGCTTATCCCGCGTCACATCGCCGAAGGTAGGATAGTCCATGCTGTCCAGTGCGATAAGCGTCCAGACTGGACCGCTGGTACCCTGCCTCTTAATGTAGCTCATGCTGTCGCACGCCTGCAAGAAGCTCTTGCCGCCCACGTTGGTGGGGTCCTTACCGATGGCAGCCAGTGCCAATGCGATACGGGCGTTCGTGCTGACCGTCTCGCCGGGGATACGTCCATAGCGATCCATGCTCTGCGCGTAACTGACCACCCCATTGTAGTAAACGTCTGCGCCGGGGACATCACGCCCGCTGCGCGACAGTCCGAGAACCATCCACTCTCCGCCGATAGAGCCGACGGCAGGAGTGTCTGCCTTCGTGAGATAGTCGCCCGTGGACTTGTAGAGGGCTTCCAGCTTGCCGCGCAGGTCGTTGTTTTTGAGCAGTGCCAGCTTTGCAATCGCCGCTTCCAGCGTCCGCAGCTTTTCCTCGCTGACTGCCGCTTTCTGTGCATCGGTCAGCGCGTCATAGGCGTGCTTTGCCGTGAGAACGGCGGTCTCGCGCTCCAATGTCACCGCGCCGATGGCATCAATGAGCTTTTCAACTTCCTGCACCGGTGCCTTTTCCAGTGCCGCCATACGTGTTACTGCCGCTGTCAGCTTTGCTTTTTCGGCGGCGGTCAAGCAGCTCTTTTGCGTGTCGTTCAGTGCGTCAAAGGCATCCTTGGCGGCGTTCACCGCGTCGCGCTCCGCCAGTGTCAAATCTGCGGCATCCGGCAGCGGTGTAAGGTGTTCCGCCTTGAAAGCGTCCACCGCAGCGAACTCCTTGATCTTCTGCTCAACGCCCTCCAGCTTGGGCAGATACGCTTTTACCGCCGCCTTATCCCCGTCGGACAGGATATTGTAAGCGGCACGGGCTGCCGCGGCGTCCGTCGCTACCGCCTTATAGTTGGCATAGTCGGTGCTGGGGAGGGCGGAGATCATATCCATGACCTGCCGGGCACTGACGGTGTCGCTGACAACGTGCAGCACATACCATGTTCCGCCGCTCGTTTGGACGCTGCCGTACTGGTTGTTCATGCTCAGCCAGTTCTTTTCGCCGCAGCCCACGTAAATGGTGTCGCCCATGCGTACAGAGATCGCCTCGCCGCTCTTATAATAGCTGCTGCCTTCGGTTCTGTCCGTCACCTTCTCGTTAAGGAAGGTCTTGACCTGGAAGTTCTTGTTGGCGGCGGTGGGCGTCAACCGAACAGAGGAGGATTCCCCGTTGATAACCAACGTATAGTCATACTGATTGCCCTCCGTGCCGGAAGCAAAGGCAGGCGTCAGGGTCCCACCCGCAACAAGCAGCGAAGCGAGGGTGGTGTTGCAGTTGCTCCATGTGCCGCCAAGATCGACACCGTAGTTGCAGGTATACAGCACGCGGATCACATCGCCATCGGTCAGCTTGCCATTGGCAACAGTGAACGCGGCGACCCCCTCATTGGTGAACCAGTCATTCAGCGTGATCATCCAGCCGGAGGTCTCGCCGCCATCCCGCTCCTTGAGCCCGTCGATGGCGAGGATATAGTCCTTGCTGTTCTTGAGGTCTTTTCCGGTAAGTGCCTCCTCCACGCAGGAGAAAGCCGTGCTGTCGGCAGTGAGACTGATCTCCGTGTTCACCAGTTCGCCGTCCCACGCCGCGCCGTTACCTTTGGTAAAGGTGTTGTTCGCCACGATGACCTGCACCTTGCCGTAGTCGCTCGCCGCCTTACGCATGGCAACAACGGCAGCCTGGTATGCCTGCTCCACTGCAGCAAGGGAGGTTGCCGACGTGATGGAAGCCACACCGTTTTGGTAGGCTTCCTCAGAAGCATTACCCAAGCCGTTTCGCAGTGTTTCCAACCGGGAGAGGGCTTCGTTGACCTTTGCCGCCTCCTCGTTGGCGTTGAATGTCCAATGGGCGTAGAGTGTAGTGTCCTGCGTGAAGGTGCTGGCGGTGGTGACGCGTTCACCCGCGCCGTTCATCTCCGTAAACCAGCCCTCAAAATGGTAGTTCCAGCGATACGCCGCAGGGATCTCCACAAGGCTTCCGCCCTCAAGGACGATGACCGTTTTTGTCTCGCAGGTACCGCCCCGCGCATCGAAGGTCACTTGGAAGCCGCCCGCCTGCCACAGCAGGATAGGGTAGCCGTTGTTGACGCTCTTGCTGTCGGCGGTGAAGTATGTGCCATAGGCCTCACTGTTCAGCTCACGGACGAAAGAGGACGCCTTCATCTGCGCTTCCGTGCGGCTCGCCGCACCATTCGCCTTGAACGCGGCGTTGTTGATCTCCTTGAAGAAGCTGCCGTTTTTCACCATGATGTAGTCATCGCCGCCGAAGCTGCCCACCGCGCCGCCGCAGCGCAGGGCGGTGCTGACCTCGCCCACGTTATAGCAGCCGCTGGGCATGGCAGCCACATAGACCTTACCCGCGACGCCGCCCACATAGTCTGCGCCGGTGACGGTACCGGTGTTGTAGCATGCCACCATTTCGGCGTAGTTTTGCTGGGTGCCCACGATACCGCCCACTTGCTTGGCGGCGTTAGAGCCCACCGCACCGGTGTTGAAGCAATAGCGCATCACACCGTAGGAATTGGCGCCGGCAACGCCGCCCACGTCCTCCTTACCGCTGACAGCAGCGTGATTGGCGCAGCGTTCCACCTGATTGTGCTGTCCCACACAGCCAATGATACCGCCCACTTGGATATTGCCTGTGACGGTGCCGCTAAAGGTGCAGTCCGTAATGGAGGACTTGCTGCCCACTTCGCCCATCGCACCTGCAATACCGCCGGTCTGAGACACCTCGCCCGTGGCGGCCACGCTGCCGCTGACAGAGAGGGACTTCACCTTTCCGCCGTTGGTCAGCAGTCCAAAGAATCCCGTTTCGTCCTTGTCAGAGGTGAGCTTCAGATTGGTGATAGACTTGCCGTTGCCGTCAAAGGTACCGGCGAAGCCGTGACCCTGGCGTCCAATGGGATACCAATTATTGGTGGTCAGTGCAATATCATTGAGCAGCTTGGCGGAAATTGCCGTGTTGCCGCCGTTGACTTCGCTGGCGAACCAGTGCAGCTCCTTCTCCGTGCTGATCTGGTACACGCCGCCCACGTTGGCAGGCTCGCTGCACTGGTCGAGCTCCCACATATCCGCATCTGCCGCAGACTTCACGGGAGTCGTCTTTGCCATTACGCTGCCTGCCACACCGCCACTTGTGATGACCAGCTTCAGAGCCTTGCCCAAGTCAGCGTCCGTGGCTGTGTACTCCGCCTTCGTCGCACCGGAGATGACCTCCGCACCGCGGTACCACTGATAGCGCAGGTCGCTGTACGCCGCGGAGGACTTGAACACCGCCTTGAGCGTGCGTCCCACCACGGCGGCACCCTCGATTTCCAGAGAGCCGGTCAAGCCCTCGATAGCTCCGGTCTCCGCCGTCAAAACGCCGCTGCACTCGGCGGAAAGAGCCTTGACACGAAGCCGGCGTCCCGCCATGTTGTCGTTGGGGATGGTGTACTTCCCCGTATCGGTGATCGCCAGCACCACATGGTCGTTTTCGTCGTAGCTGTAATACCAGACGTAGAGGAGGCTCTCGGCAGAGCCGGTATAGGCGGCGGTGATGTCCGCGCCCACCTCCGTCTTTCCGGTGAGGGCAACAGTGCCGCTGATGGCGGGCTTGCTGCCCAGCCGGTCAATGACCGTGCCCATGGTCTTCTTCGCCTGTGCCAGCTCCGCTTCCGTGCTGACGGCATTGTCCGTGGGATAACCGTCGTCCTCATAGTCGCCGCCCATGACGTCCGCCACGTTGTAAATGTCAGCCTTCACCGCTTTCGTAAGGTTCCGACCCAGCGCACCGCCCACGCAGCCGCCGAGACTCTCCACACAGCCGGTGTTATACAGACCGTTCACCGTGCCGTTGTTGCGGCCCACCGCGCCGCCCACATAGGCGCGAAGAATGGCGGCAGTGCCGATGATGTGGCCGCTGTTGGCGCAGTGGCGCACGGTAGTCTTGGCAAAATCGTCGCTGTAACCATCGTTATCGCCCACGATACCGCCCAGCATAGAGCCTGTGGCGCGGATCATGCCGGTGTTGACGCAGTCCTCCACCAGCACGGCCGCTGTCTTGGAGCCCCTGTTCTGCCCGCAGACGCCGCCCACGTACTGTGCGCCGCTGACTGCGCCGCCGTTGGTGCAGCGGCGCACCGTGCCGCTGTTCACAGCGGCAATACCCGCCGTGTAATTACCGCCGGTGATCTGCACCAGCGCGGTGCAGTTTTCGATGGTGCCCGTGTTTTCTGCCGCGATGGCGGCGGTGTTGTCACCGCCGACGACCTTACCGCTGACGGTAAGATTTTTGACGGTGCCGGAGTTCTTGGCAACCAGTGCGGCAGTGCCGGTCGCCTTGCAATAGAATCTGCTGACGGTATGACCGCCGCCGTCCAGCTCTCCGGAGAAAGCCGCGATGGGTGTCCAGTTCCGGTGGTTCAGGTCAATATCGGCGGTCAGCTTACCCTTGATCTCCGGGGTGGTCTTTGCCGCATCGGCAAACCACTTCAGCTCTGCCGCCGTGGTGATCTGATACACACCGCCGGTCTGCTCGGGTTTGGCAGCTTTGCCGTCCCAGCCGGTTTCCTCGATGGTAGGCTGGTCGGGATCAGTCTCCGCTGCGCCGCCGGTCTGCCATTTCAGGATGGGATAGCCGCCGTTGACGGCTCCGGTGTCCGCCGTGAATTTTTCCCCAAGCTCCGCAGGGATCAACGCCTTTAGCTCCTCTGCCGTTTTAGAGACCGCTGTGCCGTTTTGGATGGTGCAGCCGCCGGGGCTGCCCACAGTCTCCATGGAGCCGCTCAAAACGTAAACGTTCTCCAGCGTTTTTTGACCGCCGGACCATTCCAGCTTACCAGCTACGCTTCCAACATTTACCGCCGTGATCGTACCGCTATGATAAGTGTTCTTGATCGTTCCATAGCGGAAGCTGCCCACAAGTCCGCCTGCCGTGCCAGCGGCTGCCGTGGCGGTCACAGCTCCTGTGTTGTAGCAGGCACTGATCGTGCCGCCATTGTAGAGATTGCCGGTCAGACCGCCCACCGCGCTATTGCCGGTAACGGAGCCGGTGTTGAAGCATTCCGTCATGGCGGTAGTGGCCTTGGACTGCACATGACCCGTCACGCCGCCGACATTGTTTCCCGTTGCCACGACCACCGCAGCGTTGGAGCACCGTGTGATGGTGCCGTCCTGATAGCCGCTCACGCCGCCGACATACTTTGCACCGCTGACTGTAACCGTGCCCGTCACATGGCAGTTCTCCATGTCGTAAGCCTCGCCGGCGATACCTCCGGTGTAATCTCCTGTTCCGCTGATCTTGCTGTCCGACAGCGTTAAGTTGCTGATTTTGCTGTCTTTCTTGGCATAACCAAACATGCCGGTATTTTTAATACCGCTTGTGGCAATGTACAAACCGCTGACGGTATGTCCGTCGCCGTCAAAGGTGCCTGCATATCGTTTAGCACTGTCGTACTCCCCGATCGGCGTCCACTTGTAGAGCGCGGATACTTCGGCTTTTATGTCCTCATTGATGCAGATGTCCGCCGTCAGCTTGGCTGAATCGGTCATTTTGGCGTTCTTGTTGAACCACATCAGCTCGTCCGGTGCACCGATCAGGTACACGCCGTCCGCATTCTTCTGCGGCTCGGTGTAGGTCGCGCCGTCCCATGCGGTCTGCACCTCCAGCTGTACCGCCGGGAGGGTCACCGCCGTGTTCGTCACGGTGAAGGTACCCCTTACCGTCTTATATCCGGCGCAGGAGACCGCATAGCTGTACTCCCCGGCGGGCAGGTCATAGCTGCCGTCCTCAACGGCGGTCAGCGTTTGCTCCGGCCACGCCGCGCAGGTGACGGAAATCACAGGGGTGATGTCCTTGCTGTCCGCCGCCGTCACCGCACCGAACGTCACCTTTTGGGTGGGGAGCTTGGTCAAGGTGACCGTCTGTGCGTTGTCCCCATCCGGGACGGTGAAGGTGCCGCTCTTGTCCTCGTAGCCGAACGCCTTGAGCGTATAGGCATAGGGGTTGCCGGATTTAGGCAGCCGGTAGGTGCGTCCGTCCGCCTCCGGGGTACGACCGTCCACCGCCAGCACCGCATCGACCGGCGTAGTGGTGAACTTGACGTCATACAACTTCTCTTTCAGTGTAATGCTGATGGTCTGTCCCGCATACGCCACGGTAAAAGAGCCAGTCTCTGTCTGGCACTCAACGGCGGAGACCTCATACGTGTACGCACCGTTTTTCAGCTGATAGCTGCCTTCACTTACAGGGGTGACCATTGCATCGCCTTGCTTCACCGTCACCGAGGCGGTGGCGGGAGAGAGGGTAAACTTCACTGTGTACGCCGCGTTGGGATCCTGCCAGCCCAAAATCGGGTAATCGCCGTCCTTGGCAATATAGGAGCCGCCCAGATCCGCGACCAGATCCGTGGATCTCAGCTGCGCTTCCGTCTTACCGGTCATGCCTACGGCAGACGCGTTTGCGCCGTCACCGGGAAGACCGGCGGTGTCGAGATAGTAGCAATTTTTGGCGGCGATAAGGTTCGGCGTTGCGACACCGCTGTAATTCTTTGCCGCACTGCTGCCGATAACACCGCCCACAACGACGTCAGCGGTGGTGGAATTGTTTGTCACCGTGCCTGCGTTGTAGCAGTTGGTCAGCACGATGCCCGTGTTGCTGGTGGAGGACGGGTCTCCAATGATACCGCCCACGCCCTTGGCGTTTGAATCAGTAAAGGTCGCTGAAGGCGTCTCGCAGATCACCGCTCCCGTGTTATAGCAATCCGTGATCTTGGCGTCCTTTGCGTTGGCACCGCCTGCCACACCGCCGACGCTGTAAATGCCGGTCACTGTGCCGGTGTTGAAGCAGGCGGAAATGGTTCCCGCTGCCCCGCCTACCACGCCGCCGGTGCGTTTTATGGTGCTGGTAACGACTCCGGTGTTGCCGCAGCGGGTCACTGTGGAGCTGCTGCTGACGCTACCCGCAATTCCGCCGGTGCAATAGGCATAACCGCCAGGTTTACCGTTATTGGTAACGCTGCCGTGGTTGAAGCAATTCGAAATCGTCTTTATTCTGTAGCCCGCTCCCACGATGCCGCCCACATAGTCTCCGCAGCCGATGATAGTACCGCTATTGATGCAGTCCATAACTTCACTGTCAGCGGATGCATATGACACCACGCCGGCAGCATTTCCTTTTGCTGTTGCCGTAACGGATACGTTGTTGGTGCAGTTCGTCACAGTCACCGGATTGCCATAGGCAACGATACCGGCAGTATACTGTTTGCTGCTCGTCACGCTGCCCGCCACCGTCAGATTCTTGATGGTGCCGCCCTTCACATAGCCGAACAACGCTTGGTATTGGTCGTTGCTGTCGATTTTCAAGCCGCTAATGGTACAACTGCCGCCGTCAAAGGTGCCGCCATATGCCACATAGCTGTCGTATGTATTCGTTGCTTTGCCGATAGGTGTCCAATCCTCGACCAAGGTGATATTCTCCACGAGCTTGGCGCAAAGGGTCGATGTGCTTTTGTTCGCGCTGCTGTTGACCGCATCCCGGAAGGCACACAGATCCTCTGCCTTTCTGATGAGGTACGGCTCAGTCTCCGTACCCGCGCCTTCCAGTGTCGCCGCAGCAGGCATGACGGCGGCCAGCATAGGCTGCTGCGCAAGGGCGGGATCGTCCTGCTCCTCCGATTTTTCCTGCTCCTGCTTCTCCTGTTCGTCCTGCTTGTCCTGCTCCTGCCGGACATCCTGCGTTTCACTGTCGGGCGCAACGGAATATGCGTCCTCCGCCCACACCGCTGTGGGAAGCAGGCTGGTCAGCATGACCAGAGCCAGCAGGAGAGATACCACTCGTTTTTTCATTTCTCCTTCTCCTTTTTTTATATTTGTATTGGTCTTCTATACAAAAAGCGGGCGGAGGAGCCTGACGATCTCCTCCCGCCCGATGGAACCCGGACGGCGCACGCCGTCCCGGCTTGACAAAAGGCATCGCCTATCCCACAAGGGATAGGCGTGCGTTTTTACTGAGAAAAAACGCTGCTTTTGCAATGCAAAAACAGCGTGGTTCCTCTATAACAGTCCCATACGGAGAAAACGCCCGCTGTACCTGATCCTCCGACGTGCAATTCTCCTGCCTCGCGCCGCGGAGCCTTCGCTCCCCGTCTGCCGCCTACCTTCTCAGGCTTACGCCCAATGGCTGACTTTCGTCACACAGCTTTCGCTGTTTCGGTGCATCCTTGCGCTCACAGTGCCGTTCGCAGTGGGTTATGTCCCATTTCCTTCTAAACTGCCGCCTGACCGATCATTCTCGGTCTTTACAGCGGACAGCCGCACGACTTCTCCGGATCTTATTCACTTTTTGCTGCCTTACGGGCAGCACATTGAGTATACACCGCGCTGCCGGTGTCTGTCAACGGTTTTTCGGCAAAATTCTCCGCTCTCCCCGTTGGTATTCGCGATTTATCGGATGCCGGCGACAAATGCGGCGGGGTCGCGCTGCCGCTGCGCTGCCGCCCACGACAGCATTTCGTAGGTGTCCACCGCGCCGGTGATGACCGCGCCGTTCTCCCACGTTTCCGCCGTGTGCTCCCGGAGGAAGTTGTCCGGCGCAGCGGTACGCACATAGTAGGGATGCGCCTCCGCGCCGGCGGAGAACACCGCCTCCGACCTGTCCGTATAGAACCCGCGCTTGCCGCCCAGTACCGTCAGGCAGTCCTGCACCACGTTGCTGGCGGTGGGGAACCGCCCCGCACCCTGCCCGTAGAAGCTCTGCCGCCCTAGACTTTCCGCCTCATAGGTGATGAGGTTATAGTTGGTGGGCACCGCCGCCTCCAGATCGTTCGCCGCCACCAGCGTCGGCTCCACGTAGGCGCACACGCCGTCCTCCGCCCGCTCGGCTCTTGCCAGCAGCTTGCAGACGAAGCCGTGATGCTGGAACGCCGCAATATCCGACGCCGTCACCGTCCGGATGCCGAAGGTGGGGATGGCGGTCTCGTCCAGCAGCACGTCAAAGGCGACGTTGGCGGAGATACACAGCTTGCGCCGGATGTCGTCGCCGTCAATGTCGGCAGAGGGGTCCGCCTCAGCGTAGCCCATCTCCTGCGCTTCCTTGAGGATGGCGGGGAAATCCACCGGGGCGCGGTGCATGGCGTCCATGATGAAGTTGGTGGTCCCGTTCATAATGCCGCCCACGGCGCACACCGTGTCCAGCCGCTTTACGCGCTCCAGAATCGTCAGCCACGGGATACCGCCGCCCACCGCCGCCGTACACCGCAGAGCCACGCCCTGCTTCGCCGCCAGAGCGGTCAGCTCGCCGTAATAGGCGGCGACCAACGCCTTGTTCGCGGTGACCACGTGCTTGCCCCGCTCCATGGCGGCGGTGACGTACTCATACGCCGGGTGCAGCCCGCCCATGACCTCCACCACCGTGTCGATGGCGTCGTCGTTGAGAATGTCGTTCACATCGAAGGTACACACGTCCTCCGGCAAACCCGCCTTGGCACTACGCAGCAGCACACGCGCCACGCGGATGTCCTCCCGCCCGGCGCACAGCTCCCACACGCCGCCGCCCACTACGCCAAAGCCCAGCAATCCGATATTCATACAAGTGTACCTCCTTAGCCCGCCGCGCCTGCGGCGGACAGCATTTTTGCCCATTGTACCCACGAATCCGCCCCCTGTCAAGCCATTCCCCGTATTCGCCCCCATAATAAAGCACCGCTCCCCCGGCGTTACCGGGAGAGCTGTGTTTATTCGTGGTTTTCCGCGGCGGCGGGTCAGTCGCTGGCACCTGTGTGGATGACCTTGCCCATGTTCCACAGCAGTGCCACCTGCCGCGCCGCCTCCAGACGCTGCTCCGGCGTGTGGTACTCGGCGTTGGCGGTCTCCGCGCCGCAGTCCATGCAGCCCACGGAGAGGCACCAGCCCTGCTCGTCGTGCATAACGCCGCTGCCGCGGCAGATGGGGCAATCCCCCAGCTCAATGTTGAAAATAGGATCCATGTGAACACTCCTTACAGAATCATGTGCTTGCGGGGCAAGCATACCACAGTCCGGGGAAAATGGCAAGCGTCCCTTTTGCTTTTCGCCGAAAAGCACCGCAGCTCAGCTGTCCGGTCCCTCGCCGGTATCGCCGTGGCGTCTGCACACGGCACGGTAGATCACGTATCCCATCGCCGCCACCGCCAGCGCGATGGCAAAGGCGATCACGGCGGCGCGGTAGTTCTGCTCCCCCAGTGCGCTGCCACCCACGGTAGACGTGACAATGGAGGGCAGCCGCCCCACGGTGGCAATGAGCAGCCACGTGCCCCACGGCAGGTCGGTCAGCCCCGCAAAATAGCAGAGGAGATCCTTGGGCGTGCCGGGGACGGTGAAGATCAGCCAGAAAAGTGCCGTGCGCTTGGGGGAGGTATGCAGGAGAAAGTGGAGCTTTTCCAGCTTGTCCGCCGGGAAGAACACCTCCACGATGCCCCGTCCCCAGCGGCGCACCAGGGCGAACACCGCCGCGCTGCCCAGCACCGCGCCGGCGAGACACAGCAGCGTACCCACCCACGCGCCGAAGGCGTAGCCGCCGGCGATCTCCAGCGGCTCCCCGGGGATGACCGCCACCACCACCTGCAAAAACACCATGGCGGCGTAAGCCAGCGGCCCCCACGCGCCGTGGCTGTCCACCCATGCGCGGAACTGCTCCGGCTGCCGGGCAAAGCGGATAATGGGACGACCCACGAACCACGCCAGTGCAGCCGACAGCAGGACGAATATGACGATCGCCAGTATGGACAACGTTTTTTTCTGCTTGTCGGTGAGAGTCCGCTTCACGGGAACACTCCCTTCCTTCGTACTACCAGCAGGATACCACGATTTTACGGGAATCATGTGAACGAACGATTAATCTTTTCTTACAAAACGCGAAAACCTCGGCGGCACCGGGGTCTTCGGGGAAATAATACAGCGTCGGCGGGACGCTCCCGCAGAGGTCACTCCTTGGTGTGGACGTTGATGAACTCCGCCCGCAGCTTGGAGTAGAGGATCGTCTGGCTGCTGTACAGCCCGCAGTACCCGGAGAGCACATAGCTCAGGGCGCAGGCGGCGGCAAAATAGACGATACCGGCGGAGCCGAACAGCTCGATGCTGAGGATAACGGACGCCACGGGGCAGTTCACCGCGCCGCAGAACACCGCCACAAGCCCGATGGCGGCGGCGAACGCCGGCGGCAGCCCCAGCAGTCCGCCGAACACGCAGCCGAAGGCGGCTCCCACGAAGAAGGAGGGCACCACCTCGCCGCCCTTGAAGCCGCAGCCGATGGTCACGGCGGTGAACGCCAGCTTCAAAAGCCACGCCCATGCTGCCGCCTCGCCCTCCAGCGCGCGCTGGATCACGTCCATGCCCGCGCCGTTATAGTCCGTGGTGCCCAGCAGCAGCGTGGCAGCCACGATGATCCCTCCGCCCACGGCGGCGCGGAGGAAGGGGTCCTTCAGCCACCGGACGGCGGCGCGCTCCACAAGATGCAGCCCCTTGCAGAACACGATGCTCACCATGGCGCAGCCTATGGCGAGCACCGCCACCAGCCCCAGCGTCGGCCAGTGCAGCTCCGGCATAGCCACGGTGAAGCGGGTGGGCTCCACGCCCATAAGGAGGGCGATATAGTAGCCCGTAAGGGAGGCGGTGAGGCAGGGCAGCAGCCCCGCGTAGTACAGCACGCCCACACTGATGACCTCCAGTGCGAAGATGGTGGCGGTCAGGGGCGTACCGAACAGGGCGGCGAACACGCCGCTCATGCCGCACAGGGTCGCCAGAGGCAGATCCTTCTCCCCCAGATGCAGCAGCGTACCGGTACGGTAGCCGATGCCGCCGCCGATCTGCAGTGCCGCGCCCTCTCGTCCGGCACTGCCGCCGCACAGGTGGGTAATGACGGTGGCGACGAAGATCAGGGGCACCAGCAGCGTGGGAACCTTCTTCCCGAAGTGGACGGACTCGATCACGGCGTTGGTGCCCGCCCCCTCCAGGCGGCAGAGCCGGTACAGCGCGGCGATGATCACGCCGCCCAAGGGCAGCAGGTACAGCACCCACGGGTGCGTCATACGCACGTTGGTGGCGTAGTTGACGCCCAGATGGAACGCCGCGCCCACAAAGCCGCCTACGCCGCCCACCAGCGCGCCCACCGCCAGCCATTTCAGCAGCGCGGTCACGTACAGGCTCATATGCTGTACTCGCGCTCTCACCTTGTCCCTCATGCCATCGCCCTCACTTACGCGCCGTCCCAAGGGACGGCGGCTGTTTTCTTTTGCAGCTTCTTTGCAGCGGCTATTCTACCATCTATGGGCTTCCCTGTCAAATGACCGCCCGCAGAAGCTCCCGCAGGCTGAAAATCTTTGAGTTTATCTGACTTTTTTTCATTTTTGCTGTTGATTCTGCCGTCTCTTTGCCGTATACTATAAGTACCGATTGTCAGCGTGCACAAATATGTGCCAGGTGACTATTATGAACAGGAGGAAAACCAAATGAAATACGGTCGTACTTTCAATTTCTCCGCCGGCCCTGCCATGATGCCGGAGCCCGTGCTGGAGGAGATCCGCGATGAGATGATGAACTACCGCGGCAGCGGTATGTGCGTCATGGAGATGAGCCACCGCTCCAAGGTGTTCCAGCAGATCGCGGCGGATGCGGAAGCCGATCTGCGTAAGCTGATGAGCATTCCCGACAACTACAAGGTGCTGTTCATTCAGGGCGGCGGCACGGTGCAGTTCGCCATGGTGGCCATGAACCTGATGAAGAACGGCAAGGCGTGCTATGTGGAGACCGGCGCGTGGTCCAAGAAGGCGATTGCCGAGGCCAAGAAGTATGGCGAGGTGCAGATCATCGCCTCCTCCGCCGACAAGAATTTCTCCTACATCCCCGATTGCTCCGATCTGGACATTCCCGAGGACGCCGATTACGTCTACATCTGCGAGAACGAGACCATCAACGGCACCACCTGGAACAAGCTGCCCAACACCAAGGGTCATGTGCTGGTGGCGGATCAGTCCTCCATGTTCCTCTCCCGTCCCTGCAACGTGTCCGACTACGGTCTGATCTGGGCGGGCGTTCAGAAGAACGTGGGCCCCGCCGGCATGGCAGTGGTGATCATCCGCGAGGATCTGATCCGCGACGATCTGGATCCCAAGACCCCCGTCTACCTGAAGTACAAGACCCACGCCGATAACGACAGCATGTACAATACCCCCAACTGCTGGGCGATCTACTGCTGCGGCAAGGTGTTCCGCTATCTGCTGGACAACGGCGGTCTGGCGGAGATGGAAAAGCGCAACATCGCCAAGGCGAAGGTCATCTACGATTTCCTGGACAGCTCCAAGCTGTTCAAGGGTGCCGTGGTGCCTGAGGATCGCAGCCTGATGAACATTCCCTTCGTCACCGGCGACAAGGATCTGGACGCCGCCGTGGTGGCTGCCTCCAAGGAGGCCGGCTTCGACAATCTGAAGGGTCACAAGTCCGTGGGCGGTCTGCGCGCCAGCGTGTACAACGCCATGCCCATCGAGGGTGCACAGGCTCTGGTGGAGTTCCTGACGAAGTTCGAGGCAGAGCACAAGTAAAACAGGATCGGAAAGGGGACGGCGATCCCCCTTTCCGTATCATTCTCTTCATAAAACGTCTATTATAAAGGAGAAGTATCATGCGTATTCTGGTTACTGACGGTATGGACAAGACCGCTATGGCGCAGCTGCGCGAGCTGGGTCACGAGGTGGTGGAGCAGTTCTACGAGCCGGATCAGCTGGGCAAGGCTCTGCGCGATTTCGACGTTGCCGTCGTCCGCTCCAAGACGAAGGTGCGCGCCAACCACATCGACGAGGCGAAGGGCAGCCGTCTGAAGCTCCTCATCCGCGGCGGCGTGGGCGTGGACAACATCGACGTGGCTTACGCCAAGGAAAACGGCATCGACGTGAAGAATACCCCCAATGCCTCCTCCCAGTCTGTGGCGGAGCTGGCGATGGGTCATATGTTCGCCTGCACCCGCTATATCTCTATCGCCGGTCACACCATGCGCGAGGACAAGTGGGAGAAAAAGACCTACGGCAAGGGCATCGAGCTCCAGGGCAAGACGCTGGGTATCGTGGGCTTCGGCCGCATCGGTCAGCATCTGGGCGTGATGGCGAAGGCCATCGGCATGAACGTTGTCGCCTTTGCGCGTCATCCCAACGCCGCCGTCTCCGAGAAGCTGGGCATCCCCTATGTAAGCATGGACGAGCTGCTGGCCACCTCCGACTTCATCTCCCTCCACGCTCCCGCCGTAGACGGCGGCGCGCTGGTCAACGAGGCGAGCATCGCCAAGATGAAGGACGGCGTTGTGATCATCAACACCTCCCGCGGTGCCAACGTGGACGAGGCGGCTCTGCTGGCCGCGCTGGAGTCCGGCAAGGTTCGTGCCGCCGGTCTGGACGTGTACGCCGACGAGCCCACCTCCAACAAGGCTCTGTACAGCCATCCCATGGTGTCCTGCACGCCCCATATCGGTGCTGCCACCGTGGAGGCGCAGAAGCGCATCGGCGCGGAGATCGTGGAGATCATCAAGGCCATGTAACTCCCCTCCCAAGAGCATAAAAGGAACCGCCCTGTGCGGTTCCTTTTTTTCGTCCCGCCGCACCACTGTCCGTTTTTCGGGACGCCTCCTCTGGCACAATATAGAAAACGCACAAAGGAGGAACGCGCTATGACAACGATTTCTGTGATCTGCACCGTATGCGGGGCGGCGGCACTGAGCCGCGGGATCCTGCGTCTGTTGGACGCCATCGGCGGGGACAACCACTAAACGAAGTACCCATTGACAAGGGGCCTTTCTGTCTATATAATATTTTTATCCTAAAAATACAACGTAATCTTATATATTATATTAGATAGAGAGGTAAAATATGGATATTTTCGAGAAATGCTACGCCCCCTCTCTGGCAGGTGAGCTGAAGGAGAAGGGCTTGTACCCCTACTTCCACGCACTGCAATCCCGTCAGGACGTAGAGGTGATGATGGAGGGCAAGCGGCGCATCATGCTTGGCTCCAACAACTATCTGGGGCTGACCACCGACCCGGAGATCATTGAGGCAGGTATCAAGGCGTTGGAGCAGTACGGCACCGACTGCTCCGGCTCCCGGTTTCTGAACGGTACGCTGGAAATGCACCTTGCGCTGGAGGACGCGCTGGCGCGGTTCCTGCGGAAGCCGGGTGTCGTCACCTTCGGCACCGGGTTCCAATCCAACGTGGGCATCATCTCCGCGCTGGTAGGACGGCACGATTACGTCATCTGCGACAGGGAGAACCACGCCAGCATCTACGCCGGGTGCCAGCTGTCCTACGGCAAAATGCTGCGCTACCGCCACAGCGATATGGCGGATCTGGAGAAATGCCTCCAGCGCGTGCCGGAGACGGCGGGCGCGCTCATCGTCACCGACGG
>OHJC01000615.1_pt1 | contig 19107 bp, 10 predicted proteins | sample 1568461 | NCBI WGS metagenome assembly OHJC01 (sample SAMEA3879535, study PRJEB24766) | human gut metagenome | biome: human-associated habitat; feature: feces | place: USA | collected 1985/1987 | reverse complement strand
ATATAGACCGAAAAGATTCCTTAAGATGATGCAGGTTATTATTTGAAGGTTACTATATCGTTCCTACAACACGTCCGCCACGATGACCGTGACATTGTCGGCTCCGCCGTTCCTCTTGGCCGCGTCCACCAGCTCGGCGCAGCTCTCCTCCGGCGAACCGGATTGCAGAAGTCTCTCGACAGCCTCGTCCTCAAGCATGTCCGTAAGACCGTCAGAGCAGATCAGGATCCGGTCCGACTCCATCACACGTCCGGTGATGTCCTGAACTAGAGGCTCAGTGTCACAGCCCGCACCGATGCAGTTGTAGAGGGCTTTCCCGGCAGGAAGAGGCACCATGTCCCTTTCCAGAAGCGTCTGGTCCAGAGTTAGTTGCCGAAGCATTCCGTCCCTCAGACGGTACGTCCGGCTGTCACCCACGTTCACAAGCAGTGTCATCCCCTGCATCCACACAAGTCCGGTCAGCGTACATCCCATCGCCTTGCTCTGCCACTCTTCCCGCGCTTTACGGTTGAGGCAGAGGCTGACAAACCCGATCCTCGCTTTCAGATCATGAGCAGGATCGCCATGCTCCTGAGACTTGTCAAGCAGGAATGCACGCAGGGTCTCCAGCGTGAACTGGCTGGCATACTCACCGTTCTCATGGCCGCCCATCCCGTCCGAGACGAGCAGGCAGAAACTCTCATTTCCAAAGACTTCCTTTTCAATGTTCAAGGAACCATCCCTTATGAGGTACATCCCGGCGCAAGCCATGTCCTCATTGTTGTCACGGACTCGTCCGACATCCGAAACGCAGCTGATCTTCAGTCTCATAGGCTATTCAACCGTAAATTTCAAAGTGGCTATCTTAAGCTGCTGGCCCTTACGCAGGGTGTACCATTTGTCTTTCTCCAATCTCACCCCGTCTATGGCCGTGCCGTTGGTCGAACCCAGATCACAGATCTTCCACTCGCCGTCCTCTAAAGCCAGCTTCCCGTGACGACCGGAGACATATTTACAACTCCCTAGCTCCGGGAATATTCCCCCGCTCCTGCCGAACTCCCCTTCCTTGAGGTAAAGTGTCATCCCTTCCCCTCTTAAGGTCAGCAACGCATCAAAAATCTGGTTCAAATCAATCTTCTCCAGAGGCTTAGGAGTGTTTGACCGTACCTCCGGATCCCTCGGCTTCGGAGAGTCGGATGGCCCAGGATGTACGGCTGATTCCGCAGCGAAAAACTCCTCGGCGCTGACCAGATCCTCGCCACAACGGGGACACGACACGCCCTTTCGGGGCTGCCTACACTCAGGGCAGAACATCAGATGCTTCCCGCACAAATCGCAATAGCGGCTGTCTTCGTCTATAACACCTTGGCAGAACGGACATTTCATAGCAGATCCTCCTTTGTTATTGTCTTTGGCATGGAACCCTCGTAGGCGGCCTGACGGTCAGCGCCCTCAGCGATGAGCTCCTTCATTCTTGAATATGCCCGGCCGGCCACCGCTGACTTGACCTTGCCGAACAGGTTCCTCACGTCGCGACCGTTGCCGAAATCGAACGCCCTGTTGTCGTACATTTCACGGAAGCCTTCCTCAAGGATCTCTTCGGCCTCAGTGTCAATGGAATATCCTTCCTTGCGGCAATAAAGACGGAATATGTCCATCAGTTCCTCGGGATTGTAGTCCTCGAATGTGATGGTCTTGGTGAAGCGGGACTTGAGGCCGGAATTGGAATCCAGAAACCGGCCCATCTCCCTCGTGTAGCCGGCGGCGATGCACACGAACCTGCCCTTGCGGTCCTCCAGCAGTTTCAGCAGCTCGGTCACGCTCTCGTTGCCGAACTCGTCGTTGTCGCCTTGGATCAATGAATATGCCTCGTCGATGAACAGGATCCCTCCCATCGCCCTGTCGATCGTCTCCCGTGTCTTAGGAGCGGTCTGGCCTTGGTACGGAGCCACCATGTCCGCCCTCGACACCTCGATCACATCCGGTCTCGCGATCACTCCGAGAGAGTACAGGATCCTTCCCATCAGCCTTGCGACAGTGGTCTTGCCGGTTCCCGGATTGCCGAGGAACAGATAGTGGTCAGGAACGATCGCCGTGAAGTCCTTGCCGGAAAGCTCGCTGTCCATCTTCTTCTGTCTCATTTCGTTGAGCATTGAACGGATCTCCTTCTTGACGCTTTCCAATCCGATAAGCGAATCCAGTTCCGCGAGGCACTCCTCCTCGGACGCCACTTTCGGCTCCTCGAACGGAATGTCTTCCGGAAGGATGGTGAAGAATGTTTCCTTGCCGACCTGGCTGTCAGGAAGACCGTTGACTCTTGCGCCGATGCTGCCCAGCACGCTGTCGAGCATATTCCTTGCCTCACGGGCATTGCCGAAGTCCTTTCCCGACTTTTCCGCCGAGAGCTTCCGGAACGCCTTGAGGGCTTTGTCCAGAGTGCCTCCTGCAAAGGAGTAGCCCTGCCCTTCCGCCATCCGCCGGAAGATTTCCGTCAGTTCCTCCGGCGTGTAGTCTTCGATGTTTATCCTGTGCGTGAACCGGCTGGCGAACCCTTCGTTGGCCTTCATCAGGTTCCGCATCTTGTCCTTGTAGCCGGCGCAGACCACCACGAACTTGCCCCGGTCGTTCTCCATCCGTACCATAAGCCGTTCCAGAGCCTTGATCCCCTCGGAATCAGAGCAGTGGCCGGTGTCGTCGAACGGTGCGAGAGCGTAGGCCTCGTCGATGAACAGAACCCCGCCCATAGCCTCGTTCACAGCCTTGTCCATGTTCTTGTCCGACTCGTTGGCGTAGGTGCTTACGATGTCCTTGCGGCTCTTCTCGATGACACGGTCTGTGGAGCATATTCCCATAGCCTTGAACAGCTTGCCGAGCACTCTCGCCACGGAGGTCTTGCCCGTGCCTGGGTTTCCGGTCAGGATGATGTTCACGGGACGGATCGAGGCCTTGCCTCCGAACTCCATCCGGCGCTGCTGGAAGCGCATTTCCTCCGCAAGTTCCCTAAGGGCCTTCTTGACACTCTCCATCCCGACAAAGGAGTCAAGCTCCTTCATCACGCTCTCCACAGAAATCTCCTTCGTGCCGTCCGGCCCGGCTATGTCCTCCCAGGTCAGGACTTTGCCCGAGCGGGCATATTCATCATCACTCATTTCCGCCGTTCTGGTGCAAAGCCGCTCGAAGCTTCTGTCGAAGGCGTTGCGCACATCGCGGGCGTTGCCGAAGGTGTCGGTGCGGCCAAGGTACATCCGCTCGAAGAATTTCCCGACCTTCTCCGAAGCCTCTTCGGTGAGGGTCAACCACTTCTTAGCCACCATGTTAAGGAATATCTCAGTGAGTTCCTTGCCGTTGTAATCCTTGAACTCGATCTTCTTCTTGAACCGCGAGTCCAGTCCCGGGTTGGAACGGAGGAAGGTGGTCATCTCCTTGGTGTAGCCGGCGATTATGCAGACGAAGTCTCCGGCCCTGTTCTCAAGGTACGGCAGTATGGTGTCGATGGACTCTTGCCCGACCTTGTCGTCGTCTCCCTGTTTCAATGAATATGCCTCGTCGATGAACAGGATCCCTCCCATCGCGCTGTTGATGACCCGCTCGGTCTTCAGGGCCGTGTCGCCGACGTACTGTGAGACAAGGTCTTTGCGCATGACCTCGACCAGATGACCGCTCGGAAGCACCTGAAGGCTGCCAAGAATGTCAGCGAACAGCCTTGCGATCGTGGTCTTTCCGGTTCCCGGGTTTCCCGTGAAAACGAAATGGCTTTTCAGCTGCACAGGCTTGCCGGGATTGTCCCTTTTCTGACGTTTTATGCTGTCAATGATGGACTTGATCTCCTGCTTGACCTCCGTAAGTCCGGTGAAGGCGTTGATCTTCTCCATGATCTGCTCCTCGGTGAGTTCCTTGAACGGCTCTCCCGGAATGTCGGTCTCCTCGATTTGGGAGCCACCACGGCTGAACATGTTGAAGGCGCTCTCCTCGGCGACCTTGCCCGCAAGGATTCCGTTCTCCTTGGTTCTGCCGTCACGGAACATCTTTTTGAAAACCAGCCCCAGCCTCTTCTCTGCCTCAGGACTGACCGCCGTTCTGAACCTATCCCGGATCAACGACACGCACAGAGCCTTGAGATCGCTGTCCTTGAATGACGAGATCTGGAAGCGGAACTCAAAGAGAGACAATGCGTTGCTTTCCGCGCTAATGTAGGTGCCAAAGCCGTCCTCAAGTCCGCACAGAATCACCACCGGCATGTTCACATTGACCTTCATCCTTGCGAAAAGCTTGTCCAGCTCCGAAGGGCCGCCTTGTGTGTCCACAAGATTCTGGCAGTTCGTCACCACCAGCACACCGGTCTTGACAGCGGCCAGGTTCTCGTCCAGACTGGAGTTGAACTCGTCCCAGTCCGCCGCGTCCACGGTCTTTGGCTTACGGCTTTCCGAAATGCGGTTGTCGTAAAGTATCTGAGCCAGTCGGCCCGCCAGATAGGTCTTCCCCGTCCCGGTCTCCCCTGTGATGATGCAGTCGAGTCCCGGGCGGGCGTCGCTTCCTGTCCGTTTGCGGAACTCGGCTGTCTGCTCGCAGCGCTTCGTGAAATTCTCCAGCGGCTCCCTCACGCACTCCTTCGCGATCATCCCGTGCGGCATGCCAACGGCCACGGAACCCGCCTTTCCAGCCTCCGGATCCGCGGTCCAGCGTGACCCACCTGCCACCGGCTTACCGACCGCCGAGGCATCGGCGGCAGCAGTCAGCCTCTCCCCGCACCATTTACAGTACGAAGCCTCATTTCTGTTCGTCTTTCCGCACTTCTGACACGTTTTCATGGGCTTTCTCGGTTATCTTGTTGATTGTGTTATGGATCTTAGGATGGTTCTCTTTCAGGGAATCCATGTCCGTGATCTTCGGTATCGTGGCCACAGGAAACAAAAGAAGGAATGAGGTGACGACTGCCATCACCAGATCCTTGAATTTCTCCCAGAGGTCACTCAGGTACTTTGACCTGTAGAACTTCTCGTTGCCGAACAGGGATGAGACGAAATCGTCACTTCTCTCCTTGTAGGCGAAATGCAGGGGCTCCAGAATCTTCTGGTCCTCGTTCGGACTGTGCATCCTCCTGAGCTCACGCGCCCCGTTCATCCTCTTGAAGATCAGTCTGGCGTACCAGAACACAGCGGCGGCGACCACCAAGATCGTGACGTAGACCATGAACTTGCCGAGGAACCATTTGGAGAGGAAATAAAGGAAGACAGTGCCGACTATCCACCTGAACAGAGACCTTAACAGGCTCCTGTCCAAGTCATCCAGGTAGACGTGAAGATTCAGGACCAGAGGAAGCAGCAGGCTCCCTCCCCAGAACCAAAGCTCCGACTTTCCGGCCTCGATTGTCGGGTAGTCGATCGCTCCCAGAATCAGGTAGAACAGCAGCAGGAGGCACGGAGCGAGACCAAAGACGACATAGACGACCTTCTCCAGGAGTCCCAGCAGGAGGATCGGAGTCTTGGTCTTGTGCCTTGCCACGGCGCCGGAAGCCTTTTGGAAGCGTTTGTAGTAATAGTCATCCTTGTAGTACTTCCCGATGACGTTCAGGTACTGGGATGTCAGCTTCTCGTAGGCCAGACGCTTGCTCAGATCCACCTCCGGATTCTCCTGAAGTTTGGAAGCCACCCAAGCTTCAAGTCCGTAATATTCAAAAGCTTCCTCTACCTCCTCCTTTTTGATTTTCGTAAGGTCATCAAGATGGTAGACGTAGCTTCCGGAAGCCGGGAAATAGAAGTCGGCGCACTTGGTCAGCCCCTCGACGGCCTTCATTATCGCGATCTTGTCGTAGTAAGGGCCGTACTTGTTGGTGTTGTCGGCGCTGCCGTAGTTCGTGCAGTAGCTGATCCATTTGTCCTGCGAGGCGAATCTGTCGCCTTTCGTTAGGAAGAATCTATGCAGGTAGGAATTGTTGTAATTACTGGTGAATGACGAGATTATCAGATCGATGAGAGAGGCCTGGCAAATTTCCGAATAAGGATTGATGTCAGAGTACCAGTTGTCGTACATCTTCTGCCTGTCACCGTCAAAGACACAATAGAAGGCATTGAAGGCGACGTTTATCAGCACGCCGATAGTGTCCCCGTCCATCGCGTAGTTCGGGTCCTTCGGATCAGTGATCAGACTGATGTCCGCCGCCGGATTGATGGTCTGGATGGTCAGTCTGAACAGCATCTGGTAGTCGGTGATGCCTTTGCGCACCTGGATAAGCCTGTCCGCGTCCTTCTCGGAGAAGACCCTGACCATCTCCGCGAACCCGAGCGAGCAGAGGAACTTCTTATCCTCCTCGGCCACAACCCTGTAGTCGGAGCAGAATTTCACCACATCCGTGATGTTGTAGCAGTCCACATCGGTGAACTTGTCCTCCTTGCCTGTCTTCTTGCCTTGCAGGGTCCGGAAATATTTCCGGTCATACACTCCCCAGACAATCACGCTCCTGGCGTAGCCGAAACTGTCTTTCAAGGCATTGCAGGTTCGTGAATATAAACCGTCAGCCTCCTTTTTCCCTTGCCGCGCCTCGCAATAAAGGTAGATCGGGTTGCTTCTGTCTCCCAGGGTCGAAGCGAAGCCGCTGTCCCCGTTGAGAAGTTTGTTGACGTTCACGCAGACCTTCCCGTCACGGGAATAGAACGGCAGTTGCGGGTCCAGAGCGAGCGCGGCGGCGTAGAGTCCGGCCACCTGGTTCTTCGGATAGACCCTTTCCACGATGTTGTTCAACTTCACCTCCATCTCAGGCATGACCCTGCTGATCCAGGAACTGATCTTTCCTTTGTAGAGGTAGGCGGTACCAAGGGTCTGGTCCTCCATCATGAACTGAGCCAGCTCCTTGGTCGTGTGAGCGATCTTGTTCTTTCCTGAATCGAAGACAACCCTCAGGATCTCAGCGTCTTCCACCACAGGTATCTTCTCTCCCTCAAGAGTTCTTCTGATCTCGTCGTAGCTCCATCTGTTCTCAGGCTTACCGACCAGAAGCCCTCTGGTGATGGTCCTCAGGGGCTCTGGCATGTTGTCCGGCACTGGCAGCTTGCCCTGGATCTTCAGCTTCACCAGCTCTGGTTCCTTCTTGCGGAACTCACTGTCCCCCATCCACAGGGAAAGGACGGACATGCCGAGCGCATAGTAGTCCGATGCCGCCGTCATGATCGCATAGGTGACATCCCCGATGCGGGTGGTGTTGGCGTAAAGCTCCGGAGCGGCGTAGATCACGGTTCTGGACTGCGGAGTGTTGACGCTGCCGTCATCCCCGAGAACGTCCGCGATCCCGAAGTCCGAGATCACGGCAAGACCGGAATCCTTGTCGGTGTAGAGAATATTCTCGGGCTTTATGTCCTTGTGCAGCAGCCCTACCTTGTGCAGCTCGCCAATGTTCCTGGCGGTCATCGCGGTGATGCGCAGAATCTCCTCGGCATTGTTTCGGAGGTCGTAGGAAGCCACGGAACCATCCTTGCAGAAAGGCATCAGGGCGTACCCCCTGTCAACGTCGCCGATCCTGACAACTCCCGTCTCAAGAATATCCACGATCGCGGCCTTCCCCTTCAATTTCTCCAGTCTTTTAAGAATATCCTTGCGAACCCCATTACCCCGACGGTACAGTTTCAGAGCGAAGCTTCCTTTCTTCGAACTCACCACGTACACCTCGGCCTCGCCTCCGTTTCCGATCAGCCTGTCGATGGCGTAACGTTTGCCTCCTAGTGTAATCTCCTCTTTAGCTGAGACTTCCGCTCCGCCGTCTCCAAGATCGTCCGCATCAGTAGCCGTACAGGTGAATGTGGCCTTGGCGGTCACCGTTCCCGTCCCTTCGGAATCGGATTCTGTCCTGCATGTTCCTGTCTTGCTGATGTCTGCTACGGCTGTGCCGCTTTCTGCCATAGTATCTGCCATATTCTCGATTTTTGTAATGATTCGTGTCGCGCTGGCTAAACGAAGCCCAGTATCTTTTCTTCCTTATACTCACAGACCCATTTCCCGCCGTGCCACGGCTCACAGCACTCGCTCGGACGGTTGTGCCAGCATCCGCAGAAGTTGCAGACCCAGGCGTTTCTTACCTTGGTGTGGATAATTTTCTCAACAGGCAACTTCCTTGCGGAGAAGTAGTTCCTCTGCTCCTGCGGAGTGGAGCCTGCCGGCGGCAGCATCTCGGAGAGAGCCTTGTTCAACTCTTCCTGGATCTTTGAATATTCCGCCCTCAACTCCGCCTTGCTCTTCATCTTACCGGCCGCCGGACCCGCCGGAGCGCCAGACCTCTGCTCCTGCCGTACCTTTTCCGGTTCCTGAGCCTGCCGAAAGGTTGTCTTTCCCAATAACTCCCTGAGCCTCATCACATCCTCAGGTAGCTTCTCCTCTATATTCTCCTTGGCGACCTCCTCTTCCGCCGCCTCGATCATCGTCTGGATCTCCGCCGCCTTGACAGCCAGTTCCGCCGCCTTAAGGAACGCCGGATCCTTCCGCGCCCTCTCCAGCTCCTTTTTCGCAGCCATCGTAAGCGGCTCGTTGCACTTGCTGCAGAACCCTCTGACATTCAGTGTCCCGCACTTAGGGCAGACAATCCCGCTCCTGCTCATCCCACATTCCGGACACTCATCCTCGCCGCGAGGGATGTCGGCTCCGCAGAACGTGCACCAGCCGACAAGTGAATGTCCGCATCCAGGGCAGAACTCCCAGCTTTTCCTGATGTCCTTTCCGCAATAAGGACACGTCGCGCCATCCGAAGACGCGCGCAGAGCCTCTCTCTGTTTCAGGATGCCTTCCTTGTGCAGTTCCTTTCTTTTCTGTTGGAATTCAGCCATTTTCTAATTCTTTGGAAGCGTGATTACAAACTCTGAGCAAATCGGATAATGATCGGAAATGTAGTTGATTCCGAATTTAGGCTCGTCTACCACCCGAAAGCCCGTGGCCTCCGCATTGCGGTAAAGAACGTGGTCAATGGTCTCCAGTTTGCTCCCCGGGCGACCGAAATTGTTGAAAGACGGAGTCTTGTCGGCTTTCTTCACGGTCTCGGAAGCTTCGTTGAGGTACGTGGTGAGAGGCTTGAGAGCCTTGTCGTCACACGTTGTGTTGAGGTCGCCGGTCACGAACACCACAGCCTTGTCACCGGCGATCTCCTTGATCTTCTCCACCATCAGCAAGGCACTTTCGGCGCGGGCCATTTCCCCGACATTGTCAAAGTGTGTGTTGAAGAGGAATATTATCTGTCCGGATTTCCTGAAACGAAGCTTCACCCAGTTGGCCGTCCTGACATATTCAGCGTCCCAGCCTTTTGCCTCCGGCTCCTGATCCTCGTTGAGCCAGAATGTTCCGTAGCCCAGAAGATCGAACCTGTCCGCCCTGAAGAGGATCGGGTTGAATCCGGAATCCTTGTTCAGCGTGCCGGGCTTGCTGTCGCCGTCAATCATGATGTACTTTTGCAACTCTTTGGACAAGAAGGACTTCTGCCCGAAGGTCGCTTCCTGGAGTCCGATGATGTCAGGATGATATTTCCGGATCGCCTTCACGCACCCTTCCTTGCGGCTCTCCCAGTTGTATTTTCCTGTGTCGGCGGGGAACTGGATGCGGATGTTAAAAGACATCACGCTGGCGTTCTCGCTCCTGGCGGCGGCTCCTGGGCCGCACACGACCAGAGCCGCCGCTATGGCGATAATTGACAATAACACTCTTCTCATAAACCAAAAAAATCAGACTATTTGGTAATCTTCGCCACCCAACCCCCGCCGGGAGCCATGTGGATCCTCACGATTCCGTCCGCCGGAATCCGCGCGGAAGTCTTCTTGTAGTCTCTCGCGGCTCTGTCCGCGTTGATGCCATCCTGAAAGACGGTCATCTCGCCGCCTCCGATGAAGCCAAGGTCAAGGTCAAGATCACGCTCGTCCCAATTGGTGAGCGCTCCGACGTACCAGGTCTCCCCGTGGCGACGGGCCACGGCGACATATTCACCGATCTCTCCGCAGAGCGGAATGGTCTCGTCCCAGACGGTAGGAAACTCCGCTATGAATTCCGTGCATTCCGTTTCTGCCATGTAGTTGGACGGCGAGTCGCAAAGCATTGTCAGCGGTGCCTCGAAGACGGCATATTCGGCGAGCTGACGGCAGCGTGTACCCTGGCTCATCGCCTCCGATCCGACCGGACGGTAGTTCCTCCTGACCGCGTTGCGCATCGCTCCCTGCGTGTAGTCCATCGGTCCGGCGACCATCCTGACGAACGGTATCGTCACGTCATAGGTCACCTCGTCGTAGTCCTCCGGACTCCATTTCAGCTGCTCCAGCCCGGCCACGCCCTCGAAATTGAGCACGTTAGGATAGGTTCTCTGGATGCCGGCAGGCTTGTAAACCCCATGGAAATCAATCAGAAGATGATTCTCGGCGGCGATCTTCGCCATCCTTTCGCAGAATTTCACGGCCTGCTGGTCGTCCCTGTTGATGAAATCGATCTTGAAGCCCTTGAAGCCCATCCGGGCGTAGTGGCTCATCGCCTTCTCCGGATTCTTCACGATGCTGTTGTAGCTTGCCCAAAGGATGATGCCGACATTCTTGCCGTCAGCGTAGGCGACAAGTTCCTCAAGGTTGATGTCGGGATTGATCAGGAACAGGTTGGCCTTCGCTCTCTGCGCCCATCCCTCGTCCATGATGATGTACTCGATGCCGTGGGCGGCAGCAAAGTCGATGTAGTACTTGTAGGTCTCGGTGTTGATCCCGGCGCGGAAGTCCACCCCGTACAGATTCCAGTCGTTCCACCAGTCCCATGCCACCTTTCCCGGCTTCACCCAGCTCCAGTCGGCGTTCTTGTCCGCCGGGGTGGCAAGCTGCCATACAAGATCCAGATCCATCAGCGACTTGGCGTCCGGCGTGATCCCGACAACCTTCCACGGGAACTTCTGCCCGGCCTCGACCTTGGCGATGTAGTCGGCGTAGTCCATGTCCTGGTAGACATACACCCCGTTAGGGCGAAATCCCACAGGATAAGGCGCGCGGACACTTCTCAACTCCTTGCCGCCCTGTCCGTTAAGGAACATCCCCGGGTAGCCCAGCAGATCTGATTCGGTGACGACGATCTTCACTCCGCCGGCGGCGTCCACCGTCATCGGAAGGAACACCAGCCTCTCGGGATCCATCTGTGACAAATGAATATGCTCGTACGTGTTCTCGAACGAATTGACGAACTGTTGCTTGAAAGTCTTTTTCTCATTGCTCTTGACGTAAGGCACCCAAGCAGTCCAGTCCTCGGCGAAGTTGAATTCCGTAAGCTCGTCAGTCACAGTAAATTCTCCTGACTTGGCCGTGGAGACAAACCTGTAGGCGACTCCGTTGTCGAACGCCCTGAACTCCACGCTGTAGCCCTTGAACTCAAGTGTAAGGTGGTTGTAGACATTGTCCACCGAGGCCTTTTTGTAGTTCATCGCCCGAACGCCTCTCTCGTCGCAGGAGCCTTTTCTCACCTTGCGGACCCTGTCGCTTCCTCCGAAGACTGTCCCGTCCTCGAATGTCATCGAGATCTCGGACGGCGTAATAAGCGCCACCCCGTCACGGCTTATTGAATATCTCACCCCGTCCCCGGTAGAGATTTCCGCCACGATCCTCCCGTCCGGAGAGGAGACCGACCACGTTTTCTGCGCCCCGAAGGCAACCAAAGGCAGGCAAATGAACATCGCCGCCGCCGAAAAGAATTGTTTCAGTGTCATATTTCCCATAGAATGATCCTATTTTCAATAAAAATCAAAAATAGTCATTTTGTCGTATTTTTCCAAAGCGTGAGAATCGCATGAGCGCTCTTCAGGCAGAACCAGCGCTTACTGTAGGCAAATGCTCTAAAAAAGGTGTGCTATAGGTATTCGAGATTGTCGGGCATGCTGGCTGTGGTGACTAAAGGGCAAGTGAAGGTCACATTCCACCGCCGTCGGGGCAGAGTGTAAAGTTTCTTTACAGCGGGTGTAAAATTTCTTTACACTTTGGAGGGAATGGCGGAAAGGATAAGATATTCATAAATAATTAGTTGGCTAATTTGGCATGACATTGGCTTGGCGGAAACGGTGGTTTTTAAGGACAAGGTTATGTCAAGCACTTATCTGAGGTTCCTGTCGAGGAACAAGCTTTACACCTTCATCGAGGTTTTCGGACTTTCGGTGGCATTGGGATTTGTCATCCTGCTGGCTTCGTATGCCAAGACGGAGTTCAGTGTCGGGGCGAAGCAACCGCTTTCAAGGCAGCTGTATGTCATCGGGGCTGGGAATTCTTTCGGAATGACGCTTGGAACATCCGAGGAGTTTTTCCCGTCCGTTCCGGAGATCAAGGCGTGGACTAGGATCAGCTATGGGGGAACTGCTGATGTTATGGTCGGCGATGACTATTATCAGGCGGCGGAGATTTCGGTTGACACGAATTTTTTCAAGTTCTTTGACTATCGCCTTACAGGTTGTCCTAAGGACAATGTTCTGGAGAATGAGGACGAGGTGATTCTGTCCGAGTCGTTCGCCAAGAAAGTGTTTGGAAATGAGGATCCTATTGGCCGGACATTAAGCGTCGATAAGAGTAAGTGGACAGTTGTCGGGGTCGTTGAAGATTTTGGGCCTGTCGATGTGTTCAATCATTGCGATATGTTCACAAGCATCAAACGTGCTCAGAGGCGGTTTGCGTGGATGGACAATTTCGGCAACACTATTCCGATTGTCCGGCTTGACGAAGGAACTGATGTGGAAAAGGTGCGTGATGATCTTCTTAAAAAGTATCTCGGGTACTGGAATTTCTATAAGGCTGACAATTCCGATAACGCCTTTTTGTGGGGAGCAAGCGTGACGAGACTTGACAAGGTCTATTTTTCGGATTTGGAGGAATATAGTTGCATAAGAACGGGTGACAAAAAACAGGTTGGGTTACTATTCATTGTGGCTCTGGTGCTGCTGATTTCCGCCATATTCAATTACATCAATCTGACTGTCGCGCAGACGGGAAAGCGCGCCAAGGAAATGGCCACCAGACGGTTGCTTGGCGAAAGCTCAAGGAATATATTGGCGAGGTACATCGCCGAGTCATTCGCCTTCACGGTCGGGTGTTTCGCCGTGGGCTGTCTGCTGGCATATTCATTCAAACCGCTCTTTGACAGGATTTTGAACGCCGACATTGTGCTGACTCCTGACTTGACCACAGTACTTTGGGTCGTTTTGGCGTTGGTTGTCATCTCTGTGATCTCGGCGCTGCTTCCAGCGCTGCTTGTCTCGCAGTTCAAGCCGATTGATGTCGTGAAAGGGGAGTTCCGTTTCAAGAACAAGATGATTTTCGGCAAGGTGTTTATCGTTCTTCAGACCGTGTTCAGCACCATCCTTATCGCTATGGCGATCACGATGTCGGCACAAGTCAGCTATCTGGTAAACCTGCCTGTAGGTTACGAGACAAAGGATGTCATTCAGGTCTCTTCCCAGGATGTGGGTTATAGGAGAGGACCTCAGGATGCGCTCCGCAACAGATTAAAGGCTCTGCCTCAGGTGGTTGACGCGGGACTTGGAATTACTTCTCCAATATCCTGCGGAGCGAACGGTCTTCACGACGAGAACAATCAGATAATCGGTTGGATGCGTATGGCCCAGTTGGATACGACTTCGCTCAGGATCTTGGGAATCAAGGTCTTGGAGAAGTACAGCGAAATTTCCTCGCCAAAAGTGCTTCTGACGGAGACCTCCAAGAGGAGTCTTGGCGTGACGGCGGAACATCCTTACGCTGGTGGAAGCTACACGAAAGGTGAATATGAAATCTGTGGCATCATCCCGGATTTCCGCGCCAACAATGCACTGTTCGAACCGATGGAGAATGAGCGAAACTCTATAAGGATCATTGACGAGAATTATGACTATGCTTTCATTCAGCTTCTTAAGATAACAGGTGACCGTGCCGAGGCTATGGCTGCGGTCAAGAATGTATGCAGAGAGTTCGCGAAGGAGACCACGGGCGTTCCTTTGGAGATGTATGCTTACTATCTGGACGAGAAATTGGTCGATGACTTGAATGGAATCAAGAACACTATGCTGCTTGTGATTTTTTTCATGGTCATGGCCATCCTGATCTCCGCTCTCGGATTGTTCGCGATGTCACTCTATTACACCGAGCAGCAAAGCCGCCAGATCGCTGTCCGCAAGGTTTTCGGCGCGGAAGTCAGCTCGGCCGTATGGACATTGTCCAAGTCGTTCATGATCATGAGCCTTGTCGCCGTCGTGCTTGCCGTTCCGTTCGCCGTGTGGGGCATCACAAATTACCTACAGGCGTTCTACACCAAGATCGCCTTCCCTTGGTGGGCAATTGTGCTTGCGGCCTTGATATCACTCCTGATTTCGTTCATCTCCGTCCTCGGCCAGACCTACACCGCCGCAACCGAGAATCCGGTCAAGACTCTTGGTCAGGAGTGATGAAGTTTCTTTGTAGGTAAAGTTCCCTTGGCCTCTTTCTCCTGAACTTCCAGCCCCATACCCACTGTTTCACCGAGGAGATTGATGTTGTGTCCTACAGCCCAAAGTACCTCTCGAAGAATGCCTGTATCTTATCGATAACGGACTTTTTCTTCTCTTGCCTGTTGCCACCACCAAACCTTGACATTGGAGGAAGAATCTTGTCAATGTCTGTTCCTGTGGTCCTCACCTGACCGTCCCGGAAACTGTTGTCAATGAATGACTTTGTCTCTTGTGGCTTAAGATGTTCACTCTCTATGATTTCTTTCAGGTCTTCATCTTTCCGCTGCTGGACAAAGTCTTTCCAACTCTTTTCCACATCAGTATTTGCATTTACACTACCAATGAAGTTTTCAATAAGTTCTTTCTTGCTCCTGAGCTGCATGCTTGAACCTATGGCTTTGGAAATATTCACAAGTATCTCCTTGTTTGTGCAGTTGCTGTCGTGATATTTCTGGACAAGAAGGAGAATATAGTCAATGTTTATCTCCACCTGCCTTATAAGCTCAGTCTCAAACACAAGATCATCATTAATGTTCTCTTTATCCCCGGGTCTGCGTCTTCTCCACTTTTCCTGAAGATCGAGATAATTGCTCTGGTAATCCTGCAACTGCCTGTCAGTGATTATTTTCTGTCCATCAAACTGGTCAAAAGTGGAAAGGATGTTGATGGATTTGAGCAGGCTTCCAAACAAAGCCACAAACCGTCTCTCCGCATCTTCACCCAAGATTGGCTGCCCATCAGGGAACTCATTTTGAAGCTGCTCCACAAGTTCCTTATAACCATAACAATGTTTTCCCTTTTCCGTGTCATATCCGTCATAATAAGACAGGAAGTCTTTCAACACCACAATACTGCTTGCATCCTTGTCTCCAAAGAGAGCGATGGCATCATCAGTAGCCTGTTGGAGATCCCTGAAACAGACTATATTTCCAAAGGTCTTGACAGAGTTCAGTATTCTGTTTGTCCTGGAAAATGCCTGTATCAGGCCGTGCTGTTTCAGGTTCTTGTCCACAAACAATGTGTTGAGGGTTGTAGCATCAAAGCCGGTGAGGAACATATTCACCACTATCAGCAGATCCACCTGCCTATTCTTCATCCTGAGTGACAGGTCCTTGTAGTAGTTCTGGAACTTGTCGGAAGAAGTGTCATAATTGGTGGAGAACATCTTATTATAGTCCTGGATAGCCCCTTCAAGGAAGTCCCTTGACTGCTGGTCAAGCTGAGTTGTGCTTTCAGGGTTCTCTTCCGCGAGTATTCCATCAATCTCTTCTTCATTTGCACCATAACTGTATATGGTAGCTATCTTCAATCTCTGTGCTTCCGGAATCTCTGCTTGCTGCCTTTTGAACTCATTGTAGTATGCCTTAGCCATAGGAATGGAAGCCACTGCGAACATGGCATTGAAGCCACCAAGTTTCTGTTCAGTCTTGTGTTCAAAAACCTTGACCCCTTTTCTGGCACTTGCCACCTTATGAATATCATCCAGCACACGGAAATAATAGTACGAACTCCGCTTTGTCTTCTGGTCAAAGTGCTCAAGGATGTATTTCACCACCTGAGATATTCTTTCAGGAGAGGCCATAGCTTTCTCCCTGTCTATGGCTGAAATCTGTTCATCATTGATATTGTCTTTCTCCTTGATGGTATTCACATAGTCTATCCTGAAAGGAAGGACATTCTCATCATTGATGGCATCCACTATGGTATATGTATGGAGTTTGTCTCCAAATGCCTGCTGGGTAGTTTTCAGTCTCATATCTCCACCAGTCCCTGCATTCTGTGCAAAGATTGGAGTGCCTGTAAAACCAAACAGATTATATTTCTTGAAGTTCTTGGTAATGGCACTGTGCATCTCACCGAAGTTGCTCCTGTGGCACTCATCGAAGATTATCACCACCCTCTGCTGAAATACAGGATGGTTCTTGTTCTTCTGCACAAAGATGGAGAGCTTCTGGATGGTGGTGATTATAATCCTGTAATCGTGATAACCACCATTCTTATCCTTATTCTCCAATTGTCTTTGAAGCACTGCAGTGGAAGTATTTCCATCAGCAGCCCCTTCCTCAAAGCGGTTATACTCCTTCATGGTCTGGTAGTCAAGGTCTTTCCTGTCCACGACGAAAAGAACCTTGTCTATATAAGGGAGCCTGGAAGCCAGTTGGGCTGTCTTGAATGATGTCAATGTCTTTCCGGAACCTGTTGTGTGCCAGATGTATCCACCACCCTTGATGCTGCCATAAAACTTGTAGTTATTGGCAACATTTATCCTCTGGATTATCCTTTCCGTGGCTGCAATCTGGTATGGTCTCATCACCATAAGCATCTTCTCACTGGTGAAGACGCAGTATTTGGTAAGGATACTCAGTAGGGTGTGCTTTGAGAAGAATGTCTTGGTAAAGTCCAGAAGGTCTGTGATGACCTTGTTGTTGCTGTCAGCCCAGAAAGAAGAGAACTCAAAGGAATTGCTTGTCTTCTTTGACTTGTTTCTGCCGCCTGTCTCCTGCTCTTTGAGGTGATTGGCGCGGGTGCTGTTCGAGTAGTATTTGGTATTTGTGCCATTTGAAATGACAAATATCTGCACATACTCATACAATCCACATCCTGCCCAGAAACTGTCCCTCTGATAGCGGTTTATCTGGTTAAAGGCCTCTTTCAACTGTACGCCCCTGCGTTTCAGCTCAATGTGTACGAGGGGGAGTCCGTTGACAAGTACTGTCACGTCGTACCTCGTGTCGTAGTTTCCGCCTTCCTCGACATACTGGTTTATGACCTGGAGGGTGTTATTATGGATATTGTCCTTGTCAATGAGTTTGATGTTCTGGCTTTCGCCGGTGTCTCTTTTGAGGACCTGGATATAGTCATCCTGAATCTTCTGTGTCTTGGCTACAATATCATCGTTCTTGTTGGCCATGCAGGTGTTGAAGAACTGCTCCCACTCACTATCCGTGAAATGGTAGTGGTTCAGTTTCTCCAGCTGGGCCCTGAGGTTGGAGATAAGGTCAGCTTCAGTGTGGATAGGGAGATATTCATACCCCTGCTCCCCAAGGAGCCTGATGAACTCTTTCTCCAGATCCGCCTCACTCTGGTAGGCCTCGGCAGGTGTGGTAACGTGGTCATACTCTGCAACCACAGTGTATTCCTGGCTTTCAGCTATGATATTGTATTGTGTCATTATTATGTATCTTGTGTTTCGTTATGCTCCTTTTCTTTTAAAGGTCAGCAACTTATCTCTGTAATATTCATATTGCAGTCTTCTCTTCTCAATCTCTGCAGGAAGGCCCTGGGTGAGGTCGTTTACTAAAATATTAAAATTATCCAGTATTCTCACAATCTCTTCCTGCACAGGAAGTGGCGGAACGGGGATTTCAAACTCTTCTGTAACACCTAGTGATATTTGAGGAAGGGAACCCATCCCAGATGCTGCATCTCTGAAAGTCTGTATGTTTGACTTTAAGATATAGTAAAGGTATTTTACAGATTTCTGGTTGAAAGTGGTGTATGCCCACATCTCATTCTTGAAAGTAAAAGGCTTGTCATAATAGACTGCATCAATCACACCTCTTGACTGGACAAGGACTGCTGGCACCCTTGTAATATTTGCATTCGGGATGTCTTTTTCATTTGCATCAATGACTGTCTTTCCTCCTGCAAATATTCTCACACAACCATCAGGAGTTGCTATCTCCTTCATCTTTCCTGCTGTGATGGGAGTTCCTTTTATCCTCTTATAAACATCCTTAATTTTATAATGCTCCACCCCATCAGGACAGTATTGTTGTATCAGTTCATTTAATCGGTTTTTTGCTCTGCTTGATGCCCCCTCTCTATTGAAATTCAATAAGTTATCGAGATAATAGTTGTATTGTTGCTTTCTTTTTTGCAATTCTGCTTGCAATTCTGCTTGCAATTCTGTAAAATTATCCAGTATCCTCACAATCTCTTCCTGCACAGGAAGTGGCGGAAGGGGGATGGAGATTGCCTTAATCATATTAGCATTGATATTTGGAACAGATGACTTCTGTTTCTCAAACTCAACAGTCTCCAAAGCATATTTAAGGTAAAAAACACTAAGTTGTGAGTCATCCTGAGGATATATTACCTTTAACCTAATGATTGGAGTATAGTAGCCTTTTCTAATTGTTGGATAGCCAATAGTACCAATTGATGAAAAAGTAACACTGACTTTTTCAATTTTATATGATGATGCATATCCCCATAATGCATTTTCTCCAACACCATTTGAATAGATGGGGTAGATGCAATCACCAAAAGGTTCTTTCCCCTTGATGGCATCATCAGGAGCCTCTCCACCAGTGAGGACTACACACACCTCACCAATAGTTTTGAACTCCACCCCATCAGGACAGTATTGTTGTATCAGTTCGTCTAACCTGCTCATATTTTCTTCTGTCAAGTATTGCTTTTCCCTTTTAATTGCTTACATTTGCATCGGAGATTTTTTATTTGAATGGTTGAGGCGCTCGTCAAGCTTAATTTTTAAAGCATTTGCCTTCGGGCAAGTGCTTTTTGTTTTGAGATATACCGACGGATGTACTCTCAAAGGCCCGCTCTCAGCTCTCAAGCTAAAAACCATTTATACAAATATGAAAAAAATCTCTATCATCATTAAGCTTGACGAGCGCTCCTGCACAGAGTGCAAAGACGCTCACCAGCCTGTTTTT
>OHJC01000610.1_pt1 | contig 19219 bp, 15 predicted proteins | sample 1568461 | NCBI WGS metagenome assembly OHJC01 (sample SAMEA3879535, study PRJEB24766) | human gut metagenome | biome: human-associated habitat; feature: feces | place: USA | collected 1985/1987 | reverse complement strand
TGGCGGGGATACGGGATATTCTCATCATCTCAACGCCGACCGATCTGCCGAACTTCCAGCGTTTGCTGGGAGACGGCAGTCAATTCGGCGTTCATTTTTCGTATAAAGTACAGCCCTCACCGGACGGTCTGGCACAGGCGTTTATTCTGGGTGAGGAGTTTATCGGCGATGACCGAGCCGCCATGATCCTGGGCGACAACATTTTCTACGGCGCGGGCCTTACCACGCAGCTCCGCAAGGCGGTGGAGCAGGAGGACGGCGCAACCGTGTTCGGCTACTATGTCAACGACCCGGAGCGGTTCGGCGTGGTGGAGCTGGACGACACCGGCAAGGCGATCTCCATTGAGGAAAAGCCTAAAGAGCCCAAGAGTAACTACGCTGTCACCGGCCTGTACTTCTACGACAAAAAGGTGGTGGAGCGGGCAAAGGCATTGAAGCCCTCTGCTCGTGGTGAGCTGGAAATCACCGATTTGAACCGAGTATATCTGGACGAGGGTACGCTGCACGTGGTCACGCTGGGCCGCGGCTACGCCTGGCTGGATACCGGGACGATGGATTCTTTGGCGGAGGCCACGGAGTTCGTCCGCGTGGTAGAATCCCGGGAGGGTATCCAAATCTCCGCCTTGGAGGAGATCGCCTACCGCAACGGATGGATCAATAAGCAGCAGCTGCTGCTGGCGGCCAATATCTACGGGAAGTCTCCCTATGGCCAGCATTTGAAGAACGTGGCTGAGGGCAAATACATCTATTGAGGACGGGAAAATGGAATTTATTAAGACTGCCATTGACGGCGTATACATCGTAGAGCCGAAGGTGTTCGGCGATCATCGCGGTTTCTTTATGGAGAGCTATTCCAAACGCGTGTTTGAGGAGGCGGGGCTGCACTATGACTTCGTGCAGGACAATCATTCCTCCTCCACGGTGAAGGGCACCCTGCGCGGTATCCACTTCCAGCGGGGCGATAAGGCGCAGGCCAAGCTGGTGCGCTGCGTCCGCGGCGCGGTGCTGGATGTGGCGGTGGACCTGCGGCCAAACAGCCCTACCTACAAAAAGTGGGTGGCGGTGGAGCTGAGCGAGGAGAATAAACGGCAGCTGCTGATCCCCCGTGGCTTCGGCCATGGCTTCGTGACGCTGACCGATGAGGTGGAGTTCCTCTACAAAGCGGACAATTATTACGCGCCGGAGGCTGACGGCGGCATCCGCTGGAACGACCCGGAGCTGGCCATCGACTGGGGCGTGGCCGAACCCATCCTGTCCCAAAAGGATCAGACTTCCCCGTGGCTGAAGGACGCCATCACCGATTTTTGAGGAGGAAACGACTATGACCATCATCGTCACCGGAGGTGCCGGTTTTATCGGCAGCAACTTCATTTTCTATATGCTGGACAAGCACCCGGAGGATCGTATTGTCTGCGTGGACAAGCTGACCTATGCTGGAAATCTGTCCACGCTGGAGAGCGTCATGGACAAGCCCAGCTTCCGCTTCGTGAAGGCGGATATCTGTGACCGCAAGGCCATCTACGACCTGTTTGAGGAGGAGCATCCCGACATGGTGGTGAACTTCGCCGCCGAAAGTCATGTGGACCGCTCCATCGAGAACCCGGAGGTCTTTTTGCAGACCAATATTCTGGGCACGCAGGTCATGCTGGACGCCTGCCGGAAATACGGTATCCAGCGTTACCATCAGGTGTCCACCGACGAGGTGTACGGCGACCTGCCGCTGGACCGTCCCGACCTGTTCTTTACCGAGGAGACACCCATCCACACCTCCAGCCCGTACAGCTCTTCCAAGGCAGGCGCGGATCTGCTGGTGCTGGCGTACCACCGCACCTACGGCCTGCCCGTCACGGTGAGCCGCTGCTCCAACAACTACGGCCCGTACCACTTCCCGGAGAAGCTGATCCCGCTGATGATCGCCAACGCCCTGAACGACAAGCCGCTGCCGGTGTACGGCGAGGGCCTGAATGTCCGTGACTGGCTGTATGTAGAGGATCACTGCAAGGCCATCGATCTCATCATCCGCAATGGTCGGGTGGGCGAGGTGTACAACATCGGCGGCCACAATGAGATGCGGAACATCGACATCGTGCGGCTGATCTGCCAGAAGCTGGGCAAGCCGGAGAGCCTCATCACCTACGTCACCGACCGCAAGGGCCACGATATGCGTTACGCCATCGACCCCACCAAGATCCACAACGAGCTGGGCTGGCTGCCGGAGACGAAGTTTGCCGATGGCATCGACAAGACTATCGACTGGTATCTGACCCACCGCGACTGGTGGGAGAACATCATCAACGGGGAGTACCAGCACTACTATGAGCGGATGTATGGGAACAGATAAACCGCTGATCTCTATTTTAATGGCAGTATATGAGCCGCGGATGGACTGGCTGCGACAGCAGCTGGTGAGTCTGAACGAGCAGACGTATCCCAACCTGCGGCTTTATATCCGGGATGATTGTTCGCCTACCGTGCCCCACGAGCAGATACAGTCCTGCGTGCAAGAGTGCATTACGCGCTTTTCCTATACCATCACGCGCAACGAGGAAAACCTGGGCTCTAACGGGACATTTGAGCTGCTGACAGAAGAAGCAGACGGGGAACTCTTTGCCTACTGCGACCAAGATGATGTCTGGCTGCCGGAGAAGCTGACCGTATTGCAGGAAGCTATGGAACGAGAAGGGGCGCTGCTGGCTTACAGCGATGTGTCCGCCATAGATGACAACGGGAGCCAGATCGCGCAGTCTCTATGCCAGCTGCGGCCAAGGCTCACCTATCTGCAAGGCGAGGGCCTTGCTCCAAGGCTATTTTTTCGCAACTGTATTGCCGGTTGCACAATGCTGGTTGATAGCACATCAGCAAAGCAAGCTGCGCCATTTCCACGGTATACGGTATGTGACCAGTGGATCGCGTTGCTGGCGGCAGAGAAAGGGCGAGTCGCTCTTGCCCCCGGTCAACTTGTGCGATATAGACAGCACAAGTGCAATCAGACCGGTGTCCTTGCCGGTGTTTCAGATAAACAAAGCTATCTAGACTATAAGGTCGTACCGCTTGAGGAGCGGCTGGCTTTTTATCGCCAGCACGCCGAACCGGATCAGGCGGCAGCGGCCTTTGCGCAGGCCCGTATCAACGGCACGATCCGGGACATTTGGAAATACAGAGCATTCGCGCCCCATGAGGCAAAATTTGAAATAGCGCTGCATCTGCTGCCGGACTTTTTTATCCGGCAGCTGCTCAGGAGAATAAAATGAAAGTATTTGTAACAGGCGTCGGCGGCCAGTTGGGTCACGATGTGATGAACGAATTGCATAAGCGCGGCCATGAGGGTATCGGCAGCGACATCGCACCCCAGTACAGCGGCGCGCAGGACGGCAGGGCCGTGACGGCCATGCCCTATGTGCCGCTGAATATTACCGATGCCGCGGCAGTCAGCCGCGTACTGCGTCAGGTCAGGCCCGACGCGGTGGTCCACTGCGCGGCATGGACGGCGGTGGACGCGGCGGAGGAGCCGGAGAACCAGTCCAAGGTCCGGGCCATCAACGCCGATGGCACTGCCAACATCGCGGAGGTCTGCCGGGAGCTGGACTGCAAGATGGTCTATATCTCCACCGACTACGTGTTCAACGGTCAAGGAGAGACGCCGTGGCAGCCGGACTGTAAGGACTACGCGCCGCTGAATTTCTACGGGCAGACAAAGCTGGAGGGTGAGCTGGCGGTCAGCAGCCGGTTGGAGAAGTATTTCATCGTCCGCATCGCATGGGTGTTCGGACAGAACGGCAAAAATTTTATCAAGACCATGCGGAAGCTGGGTGAGACCCACGACACGTTGCGGGTGGTGAACGATCAGATCGGAACACCTACCTATACGATAGATTTGTCCCGTCTGCTGGTGGACATGATCGAGACGGAGAAGTACGGCTATTACCACGCCACCAACGAGGGCGGGTATATCTCGTGGTATGACTTTGCCTGTGCCATTTTCAAAACAGCCGGCATGAATGTGACCGTGCAGCCTGTGACCACGGCAGAGTACGGTGAATCCAAAGCAAGGCGGCCCTTCAACAGCCGTCTGGACAAAAGCAAGCTCACTGAAAACGGCTTCCAGCCCCTGCCCGACTGGCACGACGCGCTGGAGCGGTATATGAAGGAAGTTCAGTCGTGACAGGGCAGGTCAAATCAGAGTTGCCCATGTGAAACATATCAAGCCATTCGCTCTCTCATGCTAACCGCTTCGGCTTTGAGACGGAAAAAGATGCGGTCGACTACCTCGCTTTGAACCGCAATTATTACTGTAGGAGATAATTTTATGCTGCAAGACACAGGAGAGAGATTGATTCTCAACGACAATTGGAATCTCAAGACAAAAATGGAGCATATTCATCGCTATACTGCTGTTTCACGCAAATTAAAGGATAAGGACGTCTTGGACGCGGCATGCGGAACAGGATATGGAACGGAAATAATAAGCAGATATGCGGCGCACGCCGTAGGCATTGATCTCAGCTTAGAGGCCGTGCAATATGCTGCGGGAAAATACAAAAGAGACAATCTCAAATATCTGAAGATGTCGGTTGCAGATTTAGATTTTCCAGACAACTCTTTTGATGCAGTTGTGTCTTTCGAAACAATTGAGCATATTTCCCAAGAACAGCAAAAAGCGTTTCTTGGAGAAGTTTCTAGAGTTTTAAAGGATACAGGTGTCTTTTTTGTTTCAACGCCGAATGATGAGTTGGAAAGAAAGTTAACGTTCGGAGCGTATACCAATCCTTACCATGTTTGCGAGTTTTGCGAAGAAGATTTTGAAACGCTCCTGAAGCAGTATTTCAAATATGTGAATGTTTATTATCAGTCCGTTGCCAGTGCGTCAATTATGGTAAGGAAAGGGAATGACCAAGGCTGTGGCGAACTGTATAGCAACGGTTCAGAGGCAGAGACAGAACGCTTCTATATTGCGGTCTGCTCGAATTCTGACATTCCTGTTAACCTTTCCTTGGACTCAACGTATAAACCAGCGCTTCGAGATTACTATGATGAACAGAATTTTCTTCGTAACGCATATGTGCATGTTGATACAGGCGATGGATTTGACGGCAAAGAATTTGCTTGCGCAAAGTGTTATAGCCGGGATGGCAAGACATTTGATTACCACTTCGATTTAAGTCAGTTCCAAAATATCAAGGCTCTGCGGTTTGATCCGGCAGAGCATGCAGGCATTTATAAAATTGTGTCCATTCATTCCAATCTTCCTGAAATATGGATTCACCCTTTAAATGCGGATAGCACGCTGGATGGCGTTGACACATTTACAACCATGGATCCTATATATCTTATTACCGCCGATAATATTTCGCAAATTCAGAGTGTAGACATATCGGGTGAAGTTCTTCACGAGTTTTCAGATTATATTGCATGGAATAATCTGGAGAGCAAACTAAGAGATGTAGAGGAGCAAGTTGGCAAAGAAGAAATCAGGATTAAAGAATCTGAATTAAATGAAATCAAGAACGCGCTTATAATTCAGAAAGAATACGCCGTACAGAATGAGGTGCTGCACAACGCCACCGGGAAAAATGTACAGCAGGTAGAGACGCTTTGTGGAGAGATTGCCAGAGAAATACAGAATGTTCAGGAAATCGTCCAGAAGCAAGTGCTGCGGTTTGAGGAGCTGAACCAGCAGCTCTTTCAACAATTGTTAAAAGAAGTTGCCAATTTGAACTTCATTATGGCAAAGCAGCTGAGAGACACTGAGGACATTATCTATATGTCAAAAAATACTCAACGAACCACAACTGATATGCTTTATGTAATGCAGCATACCGGCTGGTATCACAGAGCGATTCGCCGAATTGAAAAACCTGGCATTATGTTTAGAATTACCCGTTCCGTGAGACAAAGAGGTGTCTTGGGCAGCGCAAAAGTGTTCGTAAAGAAGAGCGCAAAAAGATTATACAGGCTCAGTAAAAAGCACAAAGTGCTGAAAAGTTTGCTGAATGGGATTCGAAAACTGGCCGACCAGATAACTCCTAAGTTGGGAGCGAAGCTCCATCGGCTTATTGCGGAATCAAAGATGGAACTCAATCAGGATTCGCTTGCTAGGGGAAAAGCGTTGAGTGGTAATGCCGCTGCTTGGATCGGTGAAAAGCCTATGCCTTTTGACGAGAAGCCATTGGTTAGTGTGATCGTTCCAAACTTCAATCACTCCGCATACCTGATGGATCGTTTAGAATCTGTTTATAACCAGACATATCCTAATTTTGAAGTCATTTTGCTGGATGATTGTTCCACGGACGACAGCCGCGCTATTCTTATGGAATACGCAGAAAAATACCCCGACAAGACAGTTGTTGATTTTAATGAAATTAATGGAGGGAAAGTCTTTAAACAGTGGAACAAAGGCATCGCCCACGCCAAGGGCAAATTAATCTGGATTGCGGAAAGTGATGACTGGTGCGAATTGGATTTTTTGGAGAAGATGGTTCCACAATTCGAATATGAGTCTGTTATGTTGGCTTTCTGCAGAAGCCTGTTTATGCAGAATGGTAGTCAGGTGTGGTCTTTGGAAGAGTATTTGGCGGATATTTCCACATTTGATTTCAGTAAACCTTTTGTTGCATCTGCCCACATAGCTGTCCAGAATGGATTTGCCCTGAAAAACATGATTCCCAACGTCAGCAGCGCAGTGTTTCGAAATATCGGGCAGATTCCCCAAACGATCACAGAAATTTGGGAAAATTTTAAACTATGCGGAGATTGGCTCTTCTATCTCTACATGATAAGAGGCGGCTGCTTAAGCTACACCAATGAGACGACCAATTATTACCGTGTCCATACGAACAGTACTTCTTTGAAAATCCAGAAGAGCCCGGCTTGTTATTATGAGCAGGAACAGATATCCCAGTTCGTGGCCATGAATTACAATGTAGATATGGGGGTATTCCAAAAGGTTTTGGAAGGCCTCGAGCGACATTATATTGCGTTGAACGAAGTGGATGATTTGTCTGTAGTACATGATAATTATCAGCTGGAACGTATTACGGCTGCAGCGTCGGAGCGGAAACCAAACATTTTGATGTGCTGCTTTTCATTGCAGATGGGGGGTGGAGAAACATATCCCATTTATCTCGCCAATGAGATGCGGAAGCAGGGGGCATGTGTGACACTGCTAAACTTTGATATGGACGGTTACTCCCAACAGGTTCGGGAATTAATCGATCCTAGCGTTCCAGTGATCCACCTGAAAAGCCCGGATTATCTCGGCAGTATTTTGGAAAGGACTGGCGCAAATATTGTCCATTCACATCATGCGTCTGTGGATCAAATGGTGTCCGAATGGTTAAAAGAATGGGGACTTCCCTGTAAGCAAGTGGTCTCATTGCATGGTATGTATGAGACCATGGACAAGGAAAGCTGCGAGCGCATCTTTTGTGATCTGGCAGAAACGTGTGGACAGTTCGTGTATACAGCAGATAAGAACCTGACGCGGATCAGGGAACTTGGATTCCTAGACCATTTGCCGCTGGTAAAAATTGGAAATGCCCTTCCGGTGATGAAAATCAATCCGATAAGCAGAGATTCTCTGAATATTGCAAAGGAAGATTTTGTCCTTTGCCTTGTGAGTCGTGCAATCAAAGAAAAGGGCTGGCAGGAGGCTATACAAGCCGTTCTTCTGGCGAACAAAACCAGCGAACGCAAGATCCATTTGGTGCTGATTGGTGACGGTTTAATGAAAGAAAAGATGGAAACAGTCCAGTCACCCTATATTCATGTTCTTGGGCAGAGACCTAACATCCGGGACTATTTCTCTATGGCGGATATGGGATTTCTTCCATCGAAGTTTCGAGGAGAAAGCTTTCCACTGGTGGTCATCGACAGCCTCATGGCGGGAAGGCCAGTTTTGGCAAGCGATATTGGAGAAATTCGAAATCAACTTATGGATGATCGTGGCGAGCTTGCTGGCGAACTGTTCAGCTTGCAGGATTGGAAGATTGACGTGACAGATCTTGCAAATCGGATTATCCGCATTGCGCAGAACGAGACATATTATCGGGTCTTAACAGATAGAGTTCCCGCCGCAAGAACAAAATACGATATTTCGAAAATAACAAAGCAGTATCAAGCAATCTATCAAAAACTATATAATGAATTTGGTGCGGTGAAAAAATGAACAAGAGTCTTGTGTTGGGAGCAAATGGTTTCATCGGCAAAAGTCTTTGCGCTGTGCTAACAAAAAAATGCGCTGTGCGGGCATTTGATCGGTGCGACTGTGGGTCTCTATTCAAATTGGGCGTTCAGGAATTCATTGAAGATGACTTCCTGAACCTGGGATCGTTCGATTCATTGCTGGATGGAGTGGATACGGTATATCATTTGATTTCTACTACATTACCGAAAGAAAGCACAACATGCATTGTGGAAGAAGAAATCAACCAAAACTTGGTTCCAACGCTTCGCTTATTGGAAAGTATGAAACGGGTGGGAACAAAGACGATTGTATTTGCGTCATCTGGCGGCACAATCTATGGTGATTACAGCGGCCATGCTAATAAAGAGGCTGATCCTCTTAAACCTAAGTGTAGTTACGGTCTGCAAAAGCAGCTTGTTGAGGACTGCTTAAACTTCTATAGTCGAACCTGCGGCATCAAGGCACGTATCATGCGGATATCCAACCCCTATGGAATTGGTCAGCAGGCCAACAGAATGCAGGGTGTCATCCCGATATTTATTGATCGGCTGATGAAGGGGCTTCCTATCACACTTTATGGAGCAGAGAGTCAGCGGGACTACATTTTCATGGATGATGTAATCGAGGCATTGGTTCGTGCAGGAGAATATGAGGGTGATGTAAGCGCCTTTAACATTGCGTCCGGCGAGGTTTACACGCTGTCTGAAATTGTAGAGATTATTGAAGATACTGTTGGCAGAAAATACCGTGAGATTACATACAAAGAACAACGGCCCTTTGATGTGAACCATACAATTATTGATACAACTCTGGCTGCTGAGGAACTGGATTGGACCGCAAAGGTATCTATCCGCCAAGGTGTTGAAGCTTTGTATGCTCAAATGCAAAATTTTGCGGTTCATTAAATTAAAACAGAATAGAACTGGCATTGAATCGGATAGCTGACAAACGCATAATTAGGTGTTCGACCCTATAGGTGTGTGCTAAAAAGGAGATTAGAAATGACAGAGCGTAAGAGATACTTTCTGCTTTTGACATTCACTGTAAGGAGACTTTCTGGAGAAGCTTTATTTCACACGTAGGAGGGTTTGGACAAGCGTAGCTTTTTGCAGAGAGATGATACAGAGTAGATACTGGTAAGTTACCCCAAAGCGGATGGAACGCAACACATCAATGAAAAGCTAATGCTTCGTTGCTATTCTGAAATGACCACAGCAATTTGTGGGAAAGAGGGAAAATGGATAAAAACGACTTCAACACAGTTAAGGGAATCGGCATATTCATGGTTGTGTTTGGCCATGTTTGTAGTAATTTCCCGTCTTTAGTTGGCTTCTTTTATTTATTTCATCTATCGCTTTTTTTCTTCGTGTCAGGTTATCTATGGAATGAGGAAAAGTACGGGGATAACCCGTGGCAAAATTTTGCAGCAAGAATAAAAAACACATGGGGGCGATATTTCTTCGCGGCTGCTGCTTTTGTCCTATTGCACAACTGGTTTATTGATATTGGCGTTCTAGTCAATGTAGAAAAGCACACGAAGGATCAGATGATAATTTCACTGATTACGTCCTCCATGCTGAATTGCACCGAGATCATGGCTTCTGCTATGTGGTTTATTCCATTGGTGGTTATTTCTTCCACTGTTTTCTCGGCGTTTGTTATGCTTGGTCGTAAGATCGAGGGAAAACTTAGCAATCGAAATTGCAAGTATCTACTAATCGCAGTACTGTCTGTCTTATCCGGAATATTGGGACATTATACCACGAGTCGTGGTTGGGGCTTTCATTATAATATGCAGGTTACATTCTTAGTGATTCCAATTTATGCCGCAGCGTATTTTTTGAGAACCGCAATTTCTGACATAAAGAGATGTCTGAAGTGGTATTTGGCCCTGCCCTTGAGTGTCTTGCTCGTTTATGGTATGCGAAACTTTAACTGGGTTGTCGAACTAAGCAGATACCAAGTCTGTGAAAGTCTCTGGATATTTTGCCTAGTATCCTTTTCCGGCATATATGTATCGCTGTATGTTGCCAAGTTAATCGGTAAGGTTAAGTATCTTAGTTCTTATTTCCGATATCTAGGAACCTATTCCTTTGAAATTATGGCATAGCACTTGTTAGTGGTTAAACTGGTTGATGTATGTTATGCCAAAATCATCGGCGAGACGAATGTACAGGTATATGGCGTGTTTACAAACGCCTATGCTTCGAAGCTGTGGTTCATTTATCTGATTCTGGGAACACTGATTCCGGCAACCGGTGCGCATTTTATGTATGGATTGAAACGACGGGTGGAAACTAAAAGAGCCTCCGCGATAGGAAAGGACGTAGTAATATGAAAAAAAGTGTAGTGCCTACGATAGCGACAATATTAGTTGGCGTTTTTCCAGTCTTATTCCTTTTTCTTAGGAACAGTGGAGAAGCTTATCTGATGGAATTGATTACGCCTTTGGCGGTATATGGGGCAAGCGGACTGGGAATATTTGTGTTTCTGTCCTTGATCCTAAACTCGCAGACGACTGGTGCACTGTGCGCTTTCCCAGCTATTCTACTCTTTCAGAATTATGCCACAATCGAAAAGCTGATAACAAAAATATTCCCTGCACTCAAGTGGTGGCACATACTTCCTCTTTTAATTTATATTTTATTTCATATTGTTAAGCTGATTAAGCGCTATGTAAAAGATGAATTTGCAGGGGATTGTGTGGTGATACTGGGGGCGGTATTTGCCGGTTTGATTGTGGTGAATATGATTTCGGCTGCTCCCACACTTGTAAGGCGAATCACTGCGCAATCGAACGCAGATGTCACGGTTCAGGAGAACAACGATTACATAGCAAAGAAAACTTCCGGACCGAATGTATATTGGCTTTTGTTCGATGAGTACTCCAATTTTGATGTCATTGAGAAATATTATGGATACGACAATTCTTCGTTTGCTGCGGATCTTGAGGAGAAGGGATTTGCAGTTTCCTACAATAGTGTAAATGATAGCCAGCAGACGACAACCATTCTTGCTAATTATGTTGCCATGGAGTATTTAGCAAATGATTCCATGACTACCAGTGAACGAGTGCAAATCCGCAGGGATAACAACAGAATTTTTTCTCTCATGCGCCAGAATAGTTACCAATTGAGAGGGATCGGCGGTACAGTTGATGAGTTTCCTATGGATGGAAATCATACTGTAAATGCGTCCAGCACAATTGAGGGAGATACGTTCTCCTTGTTGCTTTTGAAAAAAACAGTAATTAAATGCTTCCTTCCCGAAGTGCAAAGTGAGCAGGCAATTGCGCTCAAAAGGAATACTGCTTTGTTTGAGGATCTCGATTTTTATCAAGAGCAGGGGTGCTTTACAATGTGGTATGAGTGTTTCCCACATCAGCCTTTTATCTTTAAGAGGGATGGCACAGAGAGTGATCTATCCAAGAGAAATGACTGGGTCGATCCGGAAGCATATCTTGGTTCCTATATTTATGCGACAGAAGTTCTGAAGAAATGTGTGAATAATATTCTTGCCAATGATCCTAATTGCATTATTGTTCTACAATCCGACCATAGTGCCCGTAGTCTCCAAGATGTAGATGGCAATTACTTGATTGATAAGTATGACCGGCGACAATGCCTGAACGCTGTTTATTATATGGGTGAGGATATATCGGAAATCCAAGGACAATCAGGCGTAAATACATGGCGGCTCATTATGAATCGGTTGTTTGGTACGAATTATTCCATTTTGGAGGTGCCGGTGAGTGAATATGAATTCTAAAATGAAAAGCAGACTTCTTTACTTGGGCGTGACCCTTCTATTGATTTGCTACTTGCTAATTGCAAATCAAATCGTGTATCTGTTTAGGAGTACTGAAACGGACTTGCGCAAGGTTGATGGTGTAGAGCAATTCCAAACAACAGCTCTAGGCTACTGTAAGGTTGAAGAGTCCGAATATAAGGGAGGAGAAATGGAGGACTTCCGCTTATACGGCTGGGCTTACGCAGAAGGAAATGAAAAAAATCTTCCAATTAATGGGAAAAGAGTGGATATTCTTTTGCAAAATCTGAGGGGTAAGGTATATCAGGCAAATGCGGCTGTAACGATAAGGCCGGATATTTTCTATTCCGAAACGGAAATCGGGCATAAACCAATATCTGGATATACAGGGTTTGAAGCAATATTCTCGACACTTCTCTTGCCCAAAGGAACGTACAATGTCCAAATATTTGTGCATGAGAATGAAGAAGTATCTGCCTTGTTGGAAACGGGTATTGAGCTAAAAAAAACCTGGTCAGGCGTATTTGATCAGAGTTCTGAACGGATAGATTCAATCTCTGACCTGCGAGAGACGGATGAGATTACCTTTGCTCTTGATCAATTTGCTTTAGACGAAAACGGGAAGTTGCTTGTGAGGGGCTGGGGAATCCTTCAGGATATTGTATATGGCGATGTGCAGATGCTTTTGCAGATTATGGACAGTAATGGTGTGAAGGCTACATACCAATTAACATCCATAGAACGCGCCGATATTCAGCAAGCGTTTGGCGATCAGTACTTAAACAGTGGTTTTTCGCAGGTTGTTGTTTTGCCGGATAAATTCGATTTGGGTGAAATGCGGGTTCGATTTATCTTGAAAAACGATGGTATTGCCTATTTATCTGCTCAGGAAATCAAGAAAGATTTGACCGTGCATTGACGAAATACAGTGAAATATTTACTTGAGAAAGATATGCAATAAATTCACACCCCAGAAATATGCTAAACGCACATGAATTGGTTATCATGCCTAAAATGATGCGGTATACGAGTAATGGGCTACTGCTGAAAAAGTACAAGTAAGCGGCGATTAGAACTGTTGTGTAGATGAGGAATATGTCATGGACTACATCACAATACCCCTCAACGCCCTGATGGCGTTGTGCTATAGCTGGACAGGCAGTTACCTTTTGGCCATCATGGTTTTTACACTGTTGACCAAGGTGATCCTGTTCCCAGTCAGCTGTTGGATGCAGCGCGAGAGCATCAAAATGGTACAGCTGACACCAGATCTTAATGCGCTGAAAATCAAGTACTACGGCGATAAGGACACGATTGCCGAGGAAACGCAGAAGCTTTACAAACAGAAAAAGTATCATCCAATCGCCAGCACCATTCCTATGGTGATCCAGTTGGTGCTGCTGATGGGCGTTATTGCGGCGGTCAAAGCGATGCTGGGCGGTGATACGACTTCAATATACGCGCAGATTCCTAGTCAACTGGGCGGCGTAAGCCTCCTGATGCCGGTGGCGGCGGGAGTGGCGGCATTATTGCTGGGCATAGGACAGAACAAGCTGAATCCTCTGCAAAAGGAACAGAGTAAGCGCGAGCAGTGGATGACAAATGGACTTTCCATTTTGATTTCGTTATCCTTGGGTGCCTTTGTCACGGTTGGTGTTTGTGCCTATTGGATCGCCAGCAATATTTTCTCCATTCTAAATCAGGCGGCACTGAATCTGGTAATCCGTCCAGCCAAGTATATTGACTATGATGCCTTGCACGAAAGCCAGAAAGAGTTGGAAAACATCAATGCTATGTCTGCCGGTGTGTCGAAAGAGGACAAAAAACGAGAAAAAGCGGATTATAAGAGGTTTTTCTCCGTGGCCAACAAGCATTTGGTGTTTTATTCAGAGAGCAGCGGCTTCTATAAGTATTACAGAGCGACCATTGCGTACCTGCTGTCTCATACCAATATTATTGTTCACTATGTGACCAGCGATCCTGCTGACCAGATATTTGAAGTGGCCAAGACTCAGTCCCGTATCCGTCCCTACTACATAGGGGAGAAGAAACTTATCACATTATTTATGAAGATGGATGCGGATATGGTAATTATGACGATGCCGGATCTTCAGAATTTTCACATCAAACGGAGCTATGTCAGAAAAGATGTGGAGTATGTTTATGTTCCACATGGATTGGATAGCTTAAACCTTACGATGAGGACAGGCAGTGTAGACCACTACGATGCGGTTCTGTGCGTTGGGCCAAATCAAAAAGAAGAGATCAAGAAAACGGAAGAAGTATATAATCTGCCACCCAAGAAACTCGTGGAATGCGGCTATATGCTGCTGGATGATATGCGTGCGGGGTTTTCGGAAAAGGCTGACTGCCCGGAACAGCCTGTAATCTTGATCGCGCCATCGTGGCAAGAAGCAAACATTATGGATAGCTGTATTGATGAATTACTGACGTCGCTTCAGTACACGGGATACCACATTGTTGTTCGGCCGCACCCGCAATATGTGAAGCACCGCGAAGCGCAACTGAATGATCTTAAGGCGCGATATGCGGGTACGCCCCAAGTCGAGATACAAACGAATTTTGCATCAAACAGCACTGTATTCCAGGCGGATCTACTGATTACAGATTGGTCAGGTATAGCCTACGAATATGCATATACCACCTGCAGACCGGTGCTGTTTGTCAACACGCCTATGAAGGTGATGAATCCGGAATATGAACGTATAGGCGTTGTACCAATCAACATTTCAATCCGTAAGGAGATTGGCAGAGAAATAGAGCCGGAAGATGCAGGGCAGGCCAATATAGTAGTTGAGGAAATGATAGCGCGGTGTGGCGAATATCAAGAACGGATCAGAAAGATTGCGTGTCAAAATGTGTACAACTTGGGACAGAGCGCACAGTGCAGTGGGAAGTTTATTCTGAGCGAACTGAACAAGAAACGATTAGACACATAAGGTACAGACGCTGGTTGGCCATAGTTGAGGACGGCAAACACATACAGAAAAAAGTAAATGAAAACAAGGAGAAAGAAAATGAAACACATTGAACGTGCATTGCTGGCTGTTGGTATGACAGGGCTGCTGGTAGTTCCGGCTTACGCCTATTTGGATCCCTCCGTCATGACTTACGCCATCCAAATTATTGCTGGTATTGTGGTGGCAGTCGGAGCAGTTGTGGGTATTCTTTGGCGAAAAGCAAAAAAGAAGGTGTCGGACAAGTTGGGTATCGATGAGAACGCGAAAAAGGAAATTGAAGACGACATTGTAGTAACCGACACAGATGATAGCAGCATCGAGGCACAGAAAGAAGAAACAAAGTAACTAACCAGAATGGAGAGAGTTCACGTGATGAAGTTTTGAATGCCACGTTTCGCCACAATAAATCGATAAGAAGTATCTCTATGGCGGTCGCTACACTAAGTGAACATATAAGAGACAAGAGATGCCGTACAAGAAAGGCGTTAGAAGTTGCCGCATGGAAACTAAAGAATCTATTGTGTAAGGAAAAAACGTGGATCTGAAAAGGGAGGGAACATATGCAGGCTTTGATGTTAGCTGCGGGCATGGGACGCAGGCTGGGGAAATACACAGAGGCCATGACGAAATGTATGATCTCCGTAGGGGGACGCACATTGCTGGAACGAGCGGTGGACGCCCTGAAGGAGGCGGGGATTCGGAAATTCGTCATGGTAGTCGGCTGGGAGGCGGGCAGACTGGTGGACTTCATCCGGGACAACATCCAGGATATGGAGTTTGAATTTGTCTACAACCACGACTATGCCACCACCAACAATATCTACTCGTTGTATCTGGCAAAGGAGTATTTGCTGCGCGACGATACGATCCTGCTGGAGTCCGACCTGGTGTATGACCAGTCCCTGTTGAGGCACATGGTCGAGGCACCGGAGGAGGATCTGGTGGCCGTTGCACCGTATGAGCAGTGGATGGACGGTACGGTAGCCACGCTGGACGATGACGGCAATATCTCCGATTTCATCGCAAAAAAGGATTTCTCCTTCTACAACGCCGACCAGTACTACAAGACTGTCAATATCTACAAATTCAGCCGCGAATTTTCAGAAAAGCACTATCTACCGTTCCTGGAGGCATACATCAAGGCCTATGGCATGAATCAGTATTACGAAACAGTACTGAAGGTCATTGCCCACATATCCAACACAAAACTGCATGCCTATGTGTTGAAAAACCTTCCGTGGTATGAGATCGATGATGCACAGGACCTGGATATTGCCAACACGCTGTTTGCGCCGGAAAAAGAAAAACTGCAAGCCTACGAGCGGCATTATGGCGGCTACTGGCGGTTTCCGGGATTGAAGGATTTTTGCTATCTGGTCAATCCTTATTTCCCTCCGCGTAAAATGGTGGATCAGATGAAGTATTCCTATACGCCGCTGCTGGAGCAATATCCCTCTGGTATGGAGATACAAAAGCTGCTGGCGGGCAAGATGTTTCATTTGGATCCAGAGTATCTGCTGGTGGGTAATGGTGCAGCAGAGCTTATCAATGTGCTGGGGCATAGTACCGAGGGGAGTGTTATTGTCTCTATACCGGCCTTTAACGAGTATGTGCGTTGCTTTGATGGCTGTGAGATCGTAACTGTGGACGCCTCTGTCAATGACTATGTCTCCAAGCCTATGGAGATGCTGGAGCAGGCGATGACCGGCGATACGGTGGTACTGGTCAATCCGGATAATCCCAGCGGCCAATTTGTAGAAAAGGACGAGTTGCTTGCGTTTATAGCTGCTTGTGGTGCCAAGGGTGTGCGCTGCGTGGTAGATGAGTCCTTCGCGGATTTTGCCACCCCGGATAAACGGTTCTCTTTGCTGACGGAGGAAGTCATGGAGGCATATCCGTGGTTGGTCGTGGTCAAAAGCATCAGCAAATCCTACGGTGTTCCGGGTCTGCGTTTGGGCGTGATCGCTTCTGCGGATCGGGTGCTTTTGCAGCAGATGAGAGACGCAATGCCCATTTGGAATATCAACTCCTTTGGCGAATACTTTCTGCAGATATACGGCCTGTATGCAGCCGAATACGACGCAGCCTGTGACCACATCGCGGAGAATCGCTTATGGTTGCAGAATGAGCTACGCAAGATCCCCTATCTTACGGTGTATCCTTCGCAGGCCAACTATATTATGTGCCGCGTTTCCTTGCCGTGGACTGCCAAGGAGCTTGCTACACGGCTTTTGGAAAAGCACAGCATTCTTATTAAGGCCCTCTCACAAAAAACTGGGTTTGAGGGGAAGGAATATGTTCGTATAGCTGTAAAAGGTCAGAAAGAAAATGAGGCATTGATTCAGGCTTTAAAAGATTGCGAAAAACACGGAACAAGGTAAGCTCTGTAATGGGAACACGACAATCCGCGTGAGATATCGGGTTTAAGCACCATAAGCCGCTGCTGCGGCAGTCCTGTATCGAACGGTATAGTGGTGGGAAGTTTCACAACTCCCCACCACTATTGTCCCATGTGTGTCCAGTCGCCCTCAGTTTTGACGGTTACGCTTCAGTCCGTCCGACTGCTGCAAATGAGCGGAAGCATATTTGCCCAATACACCTTTAATACGCACATAATACGCATTATTTTCGTGATGCGCCTTTAATACGCATTTAATACGGAGATAATACGTATTGCGTTTTGACGGGGCTTTTTGGGCACTTTATTTAGGCGTTTTTGTATTGACAACCACAATATATTGTGGTATATAAAGATTATCCAGTTATTTGTGCACCATTTGCAGGTCTGTGATCTGCACCGCACACGTTGTTATGTTTGTACTTGAAGAGCGTCATGCGCTCTGTCGTAATTATGAGTCACTGCGCCCTTATATTTCAACGACTATGCTGCGGGAAATTCTTCTCACGACATTTTCCACCTGTACGCCGCCCTGCCGCCGTGCTATGATGTGCCTGTACTTAAGGCATCGCGCATTTAGGTCGGAGCAGAGCAGGCACGGGTGGAAAGCATTATCAGCAGCTTTTCGCTCTGACTAAGAACTCGAAGTATGTCAAAATGCGCCTCCCAAAAAACGGGCGGCCACCAGAATTGAACAATACTGCAAACGCAGGAAGGATCGTATGAAGCCGAAATGGCAGGAAGATTCTTCCTGCGTTTTTGCTTACTATTTTTGTCGCGGCACTTGCCATCGCCGCGATACCGCAGGAAAAGAAAACGCGCCGAAATCGCTTCAGCGCAGATCAGGAAAAAGAAGTTTTGTAAAAGCCGTCAGGACGATACGGCAGGAAAATCGTCAAGGGAGAGGCAAGCTCCCGCCCTGTATGCCGCAGTCAGAGTGCGGCGCCGGTCATACGGGGTATCGTATATTCTCAGATCCGTCACCGGGCGGATCACAGGACACCGGCGGAGCCTTCCGCAGCCGAGTTCAGCGGACTGGTGTCCGCCACCGCTCCATCGGAGCAGGGCATATTTGCCCCATGTGGCAGCGTACTGACCTGGCACAAGTAAAGAGAGACAGACATACGGGTAGACCTCGGAAAGCACGCAATACCAAGGCTTTCCGCCTGCGGCAGTCTATCAGTTCTGCGGAGATACGCCGGAAATGGCTCTCCTTGCCAGCGGGTGAAGTACGTCCATCTGAACACAACTACGATTACAAGGAGATTTCTTTATATGACCACAAAAGGTATTTACCACACCCTCGTTACCCAGTTGGACAAGCTGGCTCGCCACAACCGGCAGGGCAGCTTCCGCACGAAAGACCGCTACTATGAGGCGGTCAAACGGTTCTGCGCCTACCTTGCTGCCCACTACCATCTGCAAAAGCTGGAGAACATCAGCGGCAAGCACCTGGTAAGCTATGTTCTCTATTTGCAGGAGCAGGGCAAGTCCGCCAGCACCATCAAGACTGACCTCTCCGCCATCCGTTTCTTCCACGACAAGATGTCCCACCCTTGCTACACGCTGCCGGGCAATGAAGAACTGGGCGTTGCTTTGGAACGCCGCCGCTTCGGGCAGCAGGATCGCACATGGACGAACTCGGAGTTCGGCAAGCTGATCGGCCGCGCCATGGCGGAGGGGCGGGAGGATTACACCCTCGCCCTGTATCTGGCTCGCTACGCCGGGCTGCGTATCCATGAGTGCTTCCGCATGGACACCGCCGCGGCGGAGCGTGCGCTGCGGGAAAACGCCCTCACCGTGAAAGGCAAGGGCGGCAAGGCGCGTATCGTCCCCATCGAGGATGACCGTATCACGATGATGCTGCAACGGCTGCTGGAGAAAACGGAA
>OHJC01000536.1_pt1 | contig 21180 bp, 17 predicted proteins | sample 1568461 | NCBI WGS metagenome assembly OHJC01 (sample SAMEA3879535, study PRJEB24766) | human gut metagenome | biome: human-associated habitat; feature: feces | place: USA | collected 1985/1987 | reverse complement strand
GACCGTATGCTTGCCGACTTCATGGAAGCGGAAAACGGGATTGTCGTCAATCTGCACATTCAGAGTATCGACCACAACGAAGCGATCAAGACCATCAAGCGGAAAATCACCGACCTTGACCGCATGAAAATCGAGGAACAGAAAAAGGCAATCCGCAGCGGCTACGATATGGATATAATCCCGTCCGATCTTGCTACTTACGGCGGCGAAGCGAAAAACCTTTTGCGGGATTTGCAGAGCCGGAACGAGCGAATGTTTTTACTTACGCTGTTAGTTTTGAATGTGGCAGACACCAAGCAGAAATTGGATAACGACGTATTCAGTGCCGCAAGTATCGCGCAGAAATACAACTGTATGCTCACCCGCCTTGACTACCGGCAGGAACAGGGGCTTATGTCCTCTATCCCGTTGGGGGAAAACCTAATCCATATCCAGCGGGGCTTGACGACTTCCAGCACCGCTATTTTTGTCCCCTTTACGGTACAAGAGTTGTTCCAAAGCGGCGAAGCGTTGTATTACGGCTTAAACGCCCTTTCCAACAACATGATTTTGTGCGACCGAAAACGGCTGAAAAACCCTAACGGCTTGATACTCGGCACACCGGGAAGCGGCAAGAGTTTTTCGGCTAAACGCGAGATCACCAACGCTTTTCTCATTACCGCAGACGATATTATCATTTGCGATCCCGAAGCCGAATATTACCCCCTTGTGGAACGGCTGAAAGGACAGGTTATCAAGGTTTCGCAGAACAGTACGCAGTACATTAACCCGATGGATATTAACCTCAATTACAGCGAGGGCGACACGCCCATAGCCTTAAAGAGCGATTTTATCCTTTCCTTTTGCGAGTTGATTATGGGCGGCAAAAACGGGCTGGAAGCTGTCGAAAAGACCTTGATTGACCGCGCTGTTATCAGCGTGTACCGCAGCTACCTTGCAGACCCGAAGCCGGAAAATATGCCGGTTTTGGGCGACCTCTACAACGAGATTAGGAAGCAGCCGGAAAAGGAAGCGCAGCGTATCGCGTCGGCGTTGGAACTGTATGTAAACGGCAGCTTGAACCTGTTTAACCACCGCACAAACGTTGACATTCACAACCGCCTTGTCTGCTTTGACATTAAGGAACTCGGCACCCAGCTTAAAAAAGTCGGTATGCTCATTATCCAAGACCAGGTGTGGAACCGCGTAACGCTCAACCGCAGCGAGGGCAAGGCGACGCGGTACTACATCGACGAGTTTCATTTGCTGCTCAAAGAGGAACAGACCGCCGCCTATTCCGTTGAGATTTGGAAGCGTTTTCGGAAATGGGGCGGTATTCCGACAGGCATTACGCAGAACGTCAAAGACCTTTTGACGAGCAGAGAAGTTTCAAACGTTTTTGAAAACAGCGATTTTGTGTATATGCTCAACCAAGCGCAGGGCGACCGGGAAATCCTTGCAAAGCAGCTTAACATTTCACAGCAGCAAATGACCTATGTAACCCATTCCGACGCGGGCGAGGGGCTTATCTTCTACGGCAACGTGATTTTGCCCTTTATTGACCGTTTCCCGCAGGACACAGAACTCTATCGCGTGATGACGACCAAGCCCGGCGAGGTGTCGGCATGAGGATAGAAACGGATAAAATCTATTGCGGCGACAGCTTGCAGGTGCTTCAAACCTTGCCGGAAAACGCAGTTGATTGTTGCGTAACGTCCCCGCCCTACTATGCCTTGCGGGACTACGGCGCAGACGGGCAGATCGGGCGGGAAGCAACGCCGGAGGAATACGTTTCCCGCATTACGGCGGTTTTCCATGAGGTAAAGCGGGTGCTTACGCCGGAGGGCACTTGTTGGCTGAATATCGCGGACACTTATTGCGGCACAGGCAGCAAAGCCGGCCACCAAGACCCCAAATATCCCAAAGGCAGGAACGGGCAGCAAGTGGCGGTCAACCACCGCGCCCCCGGCTGCAAGCCCAAAGATTTAATCGGTATCCCGTGGCTTGTAGCCCTTGCCTTGCGGGGCGACGGTTGGTATTTGCGCAGTTCTATCATCTGGTACAAAACAAACCCCATGCCGGAAAGCTGCAAAGACCGCCCGACCCGCTGCTATGAACATATTTTCCTGCTTTCAAAGGAAAAGAAATATTACTATGACGCTGCCGCCATTGCAGAGCCGATTGCGCCGGGAACGGCTGCGCGGTACCGGCAGGGGCGCGGCGCAGGACACAAATATGCCGAGGAAATACCCGGACAGGGCAAGGTACAGGGTATCAATAAAACCCGCAGCGGCGGCTATTATGACGACGCTCTTATGCCGACCACAAGGAACAAGCGGGACGTTTGGCTTATCAATACCGTACCGTATAAGGGCGGGCATTTTGCCGCCTATCCCCCGAAGCTCGCGGAAACGTGCATACTGGCGGGCTGTCCGGCAGGCGGCGTTGTCCTTGACCCTTTCTTTGGAAGCGGCACCACCGGGCTTGCAGCGAAAAGCCTTGACCGCCGCTATATCGGCATTGAACTGAACGCCGAGTATTGTACCCTTGCAGGGGCGCGGATTGGAGGTGGTAACACTTGAAAGACCCATTAAAGCCCCGTGACAAAATCACGCAGAAAATGACCCGCGACGGAGCTATCACAGAAAATCAAACGACGGGCGAAACAGAACGTATCAGCAAACGGACACAGGACGCAGAGTTACAGAAAACGCCAGAGCAACAGGCAGCACAGGACGCAGCGCAGCTACAAGGTGCAGCTTCCCCGACTTCTCCCTTGCCCCATGTGCCGGGAGCTGCCCCCAAAGCGGACACAGGCAAAACGGAGCGCGTCATGGAGCATATTGAAGCCGCCCATACCCGTAAAGCGTCTAAAAAAGCGGTACGAAAGGCACAGGCAGAAGCTACCGCCGGGACGAAATCTTCCCGGCTGCAATTTACCGACGAGGAACGCGCTGCCCCGGAGCTTGAAAAGTATATCAAGAAATCCGATAAAGCCGCCGACCGCTTGGATAAGGCAAAGGCAGCTATCCCCAAAGAAAAGAAACTGGTAAAAGAGCGCACCTTTGACGAAGCTGCCGGGAAAGGCAAGACCCGCCTGCACTTTGAGGAAAAGGACAAACCGCCCGGATTTAAGGAGAAGCACAACCCGCTATCCCGCCCCACACAGGAAGCCGGGATTTTGGTACATAACAAAATCCATTCTGTCGAAAAGGATAATTCCGGAGTGGAGGGCGCACACAAGAGCGAGGAAGCCGCAGAACGGGGATTGAAGTACGGGGCGCGGAAAATCAAGCAGGGCTACCGCAACCATAAGCTGAAACCCTACCGGGAAGCGGCAAAGGCTGAAAAAGCTGCTTTCAAGGCAAACGTGGATTTTCAGTATCATAAGACCCTGCATGATAACCCACAGCTAACCAGTAACCCTATTTCCCGTTTTTGGCAGAAACAGCAGATTAAAAAGCAGTATGCAAAGGAAGCCCGCAATACTGCAAAGGGTATCAAGGGCGCAGCGGAACGCACCCGCAAAGCGGCAGCCAAAGCCGCCGAGAAAACGAAGCAGACAGCGGCGTTTGTGGCAAGACACCCGGCGGGCGTGGCAATCGCTGTCGGGGCGCTGCTACTTTTCATTATGCTTCTGTCCGGGCTGTCCTCTTGTGGTGCAATGTTTTCCGGCACGTTAAACGGCGTGCTTGGAACGTCTTATACCTCCGAGGACAGCGACCTTGTGGAAGTGGAAAATGCCTATGCCGGACTGGAAAGCGGGCTGCAAAACGAGATTGACGCTATCGAAAGCACCCACCCCGGCTATGACGAGTACCGCTATGACCTTGCAAATATCGGGCATAACCCCCACGAATTAGCGTCCTATCTGACCGCAAAATACCAAAGCTACACCCGCGCCGAGGTACAGAGCGAATTACAACGGATTTTCAATCAGCAATACAAGCTGACGCTGACCGAGGAAGTGGAAATACGCTACCGGGAGGAAGAACGCACCGACACATGGACAGACGAGGACGGCAACGAGCATACGGACACCTATACGGTACAAGTGCCTTATGAGTATTACATCTTAAACGTCAAGATGACGAACACCCCGCTATCCACCATTGCGGAAAATAATCTGCCCCCGGAACAACTGGAAATGTACCGGGTGTACTTGCAGACAAGCGGGAACAAGCCCCTTATCTTTGGCGGCGGCTCTCCCGACACTTCCGCGTCCGAGGATTTAAGCGGCGTGGACTTTGTAAACGGAACGCGCCCCGGTAATACCGCTATCGTTGACCTTGCAAAGCAGCAAGTCGGAAATGTGGGCGGCTATCCGTATTGGAGCTGGTACGGCTTCAACTCCCGCGTGGAATGGTGCGCCTGTTTCGTGTCCTGGTGCTACGGGCAAAGGGGACTTTCCGAGCCGCGCTTTGCCGCCTGCCAGTCGCAGGGTATTCCGTGGTTTACCTCTCACGGGCAATGGGGCGCGCGGGGCTATGAGAACATTGCCCCCGGTGACGCTATCTTTTTTGACTGGGATTTAGACGGAAGCGCAGACCATGTAGGGCTTGTTATCGGCAGGGACGCAAACCGCGTTTATACCGTGGAGGGCAATTCCGGCGACGCCTGCAAGATTAAGAGCTATCCCCTTGACTATGCCTGTATCAAAGGGTACGGGCTGATGAACTGGAACTGACACATTTTTGAAAATCGAAAGGAGAAAAAATTTATGGCAATGAGTAAAATCGAAAGAATTGAAAAGGAAATCCAAAAGACCCGTGAGAAAATCACGGAGTATCAGAACAGGCTGCGCGGACTGGAAGCACAGAAAACCGAAGCGGAAAACCTTGAAATCGTGCAGCTTGTACGCGCTATGCGTCTGACCCCGCAGGAGCTTACCGCTATGCTTTCCGGCAACGGTATTCCGGGCATTGCCCCTATGCCCGCAGACTATGAGGAACAGGAGGACAATGCAGATGAAGAATAAAATCCTTGCAAGCATTACCGCACTTTGCGCCGCCCTTGTCCTTGTGGGCGGCTTTTCCGTTACTGCCTACGCGCAGACCCCGACAGAGGAAACCGACGACAGCGGCGTAATCGTGGAAACCGAACCGCAGCCCCTTACCCCGGAGGGCAACATGACCCTTGTGGACGACATCGACGGGGACGCTGCCGAGGATAAGCAGTTTATCGTCGTGAAAAGCAAAGGCGGCAACTATTTTTACATTATCGTTGACCGGGCAGCCGAGGGCGAAAATTCCGTCCACTTCCTAAATCAAGTAGACGAAAGCGACCTTATGGCGATTATCGGGGAGGAACAGACCGAGCAGCCCCCGGCTGTCTGCAACTGTACCGAGAAATGCAAGGCGGGCGAAGTAAACACCGCCTGCCCCGTCTGCTCCGCAGCCATGAATAACTGCACAGGCAAGGAAGCCGAGCCGGAAGCACCCGCAGAGCCGGAGAAACCCAAAAACAGCATGGGCGGGCTTCTCATTTTCCTTGTTGTGGGACTTCTTGGCGGCGGCGCAGCCCTCTACTACGTTAAGTTTATGAAACCGAAGCAGAGCGTAAAAGGCGGCACCGACCTTGACGAATTTGATTTTGACGAATACGACGAGGACGAGCCGGAGGAAGAAGCTGACAGCGCAGATACCGAACAGGAGGACGAGGAAGCATGAAACTTGTGATTTGTGAGAAGCCCAGCGTCGGGGCGGCGGTTGCCGCCGCCCTTGGCGTTACGGGCAGAAAAGACGGATATATCGAGGGAAACGGCTACCTCATTTCTTGGTGTATCGGGCATTTGGTAGGACTTGCGGAAGCTGCCGCCTATGGGGAACAGTACAAAAAGTGGAGCTATGACAGCTTACCCATTCTGCCGCAGGAATGGCAGTACACCGTAGCTACCGACAAGGGAAAACAATTCAAAATCTTAAAAGACCTCATGCACCGCGCCGACGTTTCGGAAGTCGTGAACGCCTGCGACGCAGGACGCGAGGGCGAGTTGATTTTCCGATTTGTCTATCATCAAGCGGGCTGCAAGAAGCCCTTTACCCGTCTTTGGATTTCCTCAATGGAAAACGAAGCAATCCGAAGTGGCTTTGACAATCTGAAGGACGGGCGGGAATACGACGCCCTCTACCATTCCGCACTATGCAGGGCAAAGGCTGACTGGCTTATCGGCATTAACGCGACCCGCCTTTTCTCCTGCCTGTATGGAAAGACCTTGAACGTGGGGCGTGTGCAGACCCCGACCCTCAAAATGCTTGTAGACCGGGACGCTGCGATTACAGGCTTTCAGAAAGAAACCTACTACCATGTGCGCCTTACTCTCCCCGGCGCAGAAGCGGCAAGCGCGAAGATCTGCGCCGCTGATGAAGCAAGCAGACTGAAAGCAGCCTGCGAAGCGTCGGCGGCTGTCTGTACTTCCCTTGTGAAAGAAAAGAAAACCATTGCCCCGCCGAAGCTCTTTGACCTTACCAGTTTACAGCGGGAAGCAAACCGTATTTACGGGTACACCGCGAAGCAGACCCTTGACCTGGCGCAAGCCCTCTATGAAAAGAAGCTCTTGACCTATCCGAGAACGGACAGCGCATTTCTGACCGACGACATGGGAGAAACAGCGACGGGCATTATCAAGGTGCTTTGTGAGAAACTTTCCTTTATGGAGGGCGCGGATTTTTCGCCGGAGATTGCAAAGGTGCTGAACAGTAAAAAGGTATCAGACCACCACGCAATCATTCCCACTATGGAGCTTGCAAAGGCTGACCTTACCGCGCTGCCGGAAAGCGAGCGCAATATCCTGACCCTTGCCGGGGCGCGTCTGCTTATGGCAACCGCAGAGCCGCACGTTTACGAGGCGGTAACGGCGGTTTTCTCCTGCGCCGACCATGAATTTACGGCAAAGGGAAAGGCGGTAATCGCTGCCGGGTGGAAAGAGATTGAACGGCTTTACCGGGCGACCCTCAAAAAGAAGCCGGACAGCGACGACGAAAACGAGCTTGTGTTAGATGTGCCGGACTTTTCCGAGGGGCAGACCTTTGAAAATCCGGCGGCAAAAGTGACAGAGCATGCCACCACGCCCCCGAAGCCCCACAATGAAGCAAGTCTTTTGTCGGCTATGGAACGCGCCGGGAATGAGGACACCGACCCGGACGCAGAACGCCGGGGGCTTGGTACGCCTGCCACCCGCGCCGCCGTCATTGAAAAGTTAGTCAAAGGCGGCTTTGTGGAGCGCAAGGGCAAGCAGCTATTTCCCACCAAAGACGGCACAAACCTTGTCTGCGTCCTGCCGGATAGTCTGACCTCTCCGCAGCTTACGGCTGCATGGGAAAACAATCTGACGCAGATTGCAAAGGGCAACGCCGACCCTGCCGCTTTCATGCAGGGAATTGAAGCAATGGCACAGGAGCTTGTAAAAACCTACGCTTCCGTGTTGGGTGAGAAACAAGAGCTTTTCAAGACAGAAAAAACAGAGATTGGGAAGTGTCCCCGCTGCAAGTCCCCGGTCTATGAGGGAAAGAAAAACTACTACTGTTCCAACAAAGAGTGCGGCTTTACCATGTGGAAAAATGACCGCTTCTTTGAGGAACGTAAAACCGTCTTTACCCGGTCGATTGCCGCAGCACTCTTAAAATCCGGCAAGGTAAAAGTCAAAAAGCTGTACTCTCCGAAAACAGGCAAAACCTATGACGGAACGGTACTTTTAGCTGATACGGGCGGCAAGTATGTGAATTACAAAGTAACCATTTCAAAGGACAAAGAACTTGAATAGCAAGCATAGGAAGCGGGTACCCACTTCCGTAAAATCCCTGCCACTCTAACCGAGCTTGGCGGGGATTTTGCTTGTTGGGAAGTTTCCCAAACCCTCTAAAAATCCTCAAAAATCTTTGGCAGAAATGCGGGCGCACCGTAGTAGGACTATGTAACCACAAACGCAGCGTCCGCGCTGCCATACGCGAAAGGAGGTTTTACACATGGCAAGTTTGCGCGACAGCGTAAAGGACTATCAAGAGGAACTTAGGGACGGTATTGCATGGGTAGCATTTTGGAAAGAGGGACGTTCATGGAACGCCGAGCTGTTTCATCTTGAAGTGGACGGTACTTTAGAACCGTTTGACAGGAGCCGGTTAGAGGAAATCAAAGCGGCTGACCCCGCCGCCGTTATTCTAAACGGCTACTACTGCGGGCATTTAGGCGAGAATATGAGCCTTGACGAGCTGACCGCCGGAGTGCGCCACCACTACAAAAACGGCACAAATGACGTTGCCGGATTTATCGAAGCCCACGACGACAGACTTCCCCCGGAGCTTATCGAGGAAGCAAAAGCCGCCGCCCATGCAGCGGGGCTTCCCTTTTCCGAAAAGCCCTACCGGGACGGGGAAGATTTTGACCCTTATGTATTTGACGGGAGCATGAGTATTGAGGACTACGAGCTTATGCACCGCATGATTGAAAAAGAAAGGAGCGAGCAAATGGACGAATGGAAAACAGGTTATTCCTCATACGACCATGACAGACTGGAAGCCGCCGACAAGATGAAGATTGAGCGCGGTATCTATTTTGACACGAAAGGCGCGGATATTTCCCCGCTGACCGCCTTACCTCTTGCCGAGCTTGTGAAGCTGCGGGAGGAAAGCGCGGCTGCGGAGCAGACCGTTTTTGAAAATCTGAAAGTACAGGCTTCCGCATGGGAGGAACAGGCAGGAAAGACCCTGCTATTTGACAAGGCGATTGAGTATGCGAGAATACCCGAAGTGAAGCATACGGCGAACAAGTGGCAGGACGAGGACAACGACCGCCACACCATCAGCAACCGGGTATATAAAATGAGCTACCATGTGTATGAAAATACCCGCTACGACAAGGCAGCACAGAAATCTATCCCGTATTCCTATACGCTGTCTTGGAACATCTACACCAACAGCCCCCACGGGTACGGACAGGCGAAAATCGCCGGACAGGACAGAAAGGTATTTGCTGACCGGGCGGCTATGGAAAAATATCTGAATGGGCGTATCAAGGCGTATGAAAAACTTTTTACGGAAATCTCCCCGGCTATCCCGCCGGAATACGCGGAACAGTTTAGGGTAAACGGGCAGCTCTTACCGGGCTACACCGTAGAGGGCGAGGAAATCAAGCAGCCCGCCGCCGACATTCCCGCCGCTGCACCGAGAACCGAGCCGGGACAGGAAACGGAACAATTTGCAATCCTGATTGACAGCCGCACCCGCTTTGAAACGGGAGAACCGGGCGGCTACTGGCTTTCCATGCCCGCCACAAAGAAAGAACTTCACAAAGCTATGCAAAGCGTAGGCATTACCACTGACAATCCGCAGGATTTTTTCATTCACGGCTACTCTGACCGGGAGGACAGGCACATTGCCCTGCCTTATGACATGGTATGCGCGGCACAGGTGGACGAGCTGAATTTTCTTGCGGCACGACTGGAAACCCTTGACGCTGCCGGTATTGCCGCGCTGAACGCAGCCACGCAGCGAAAGAACGGTTTTGAGAATATCGGGCAGCTCATTGACTTTACCTATAACGAGGACTTTTTCGTGCATATCCCCGAAGTACATAATCCCCGCGAATTGGGCGATTATTACCTTAACAAATCCGGCATGGTGCAAATGCCCGCTGAATGGAAAAACAGCATTGACCCTATCGCCTTTGGACGAAACGCCGCCGCGCAGGAAAAAGGCAGCTTTACGGAATACGGCTATCTTGTGGAAAGCGGCGACGCATGGGAGAAACACTTTGAGGGGCGCGATGTGCCGGAGGAATACCGCATTATGAGCTATCCGCAGCCGACCGTCGAACGGGACGCAGCCCCGGCAGTACAGACAGCAGCTATTCCCGAAGCGCAGCCGCAGGAGCCGCGCCCGGTTATCCCTATCGTGCTGACGAGCGAGAAGCCCGCCGAAAAGCTCAAAGAGATTACCGACCGTTTGGAGCAAGGCATTACGGAACTGTTTGACAGCGAGCGTTACAAGGAATATCTGCGCGTCATGTCAAAGTTTCATAATTACAGCTTTAACAATACGCTGCTGATCGCCATGCAAAAGCCCGACGCTTCCCTTATCGCCGGATTTTCCGCATGGAAAAATAACTTTGGACGAAACGTGATGAAAGGACAAAAGGGTATCAAAATCCTTGCCCCGTCGCCGTTCAAGATTAAAAAAGAAATGGAGAAAATCGACCCGCAGACGGGAAAAGCCTTTATCGGCAAGGACGGAAAGCCCGTAACCGAGGAAAAGGAAATCACGATACCCGCCTTTAAGGTGGTATCTGTCTTTGACGTATCGCAGACCGAGGGCAGGGAAATCCCCAATATTGCCGTAAATATGCTGACCGGGGACGTGGAGCATTACAAGGACGTTTTCGCTGCCCTTGAAAAGACTTCTCCTGTTCCTGTCGGCTTTGAAAAAATCGAGGGCGGCGCACATGGTTACTACCACTTGGAGGACAAGCGCATTGCACTTGATGAGGGCATGAGCGAGCTGCAAACCTTAAAAACCCTTATCCATGAAATCGCCCATGCGAAGCTGCACGACATTGACCTTAACGCCCCGTTGGAGGACTTGGAGAACAGACCCGACCGCCGCACCCGTGAAGTACAGGCAGAAAGTATCGCCTATACCGTGTGCCAGCATTACGGGCTTGATACTTCTGACTATTCCTTTGGGTACGTTGCCGGGTGGAGTGCCGGACGGGAGCTTGCCGAACTGAAAAGCTCTCTTGAAACAATCCGCAGCACCGCAGCGGAAATCATCAACAGCATTGATGAACATATCGCAGAGCTGCAAAAGGCACAGGAACAGGAGCAGACTTCCGAGGTACAGGAAATCGGGCAAGACGCACCACCGCAGGAGCAGCCGGAAATCCCCGTACCCGACGCCTCTATCAGCATAAAAGAAATGCAGGACTACGGCTATTCTTGGGACGGTATGTTTCCGCTGCAACAGGAAGCCGCCGAGCATTTGTTTACACAGGACGGTATCGAGGTTTTCCGTATCTATGAGGACGGCACCGAGGGAGCCGTTACCAGTCTGACCGATTTACAGGAACACGCAGAAAAAGGCGGCTTGTTCGGTGTAGAAAAGGAAACTTGGGAAGCCCTGCATGAATACAACGCCATGAAGCAGCAGCTACGGGAAAGTGAGCCGACAAAGGAAGCTCTTTTACTCTATGGCAAAGAGGACAGCTACGGGATTTATCAGTTAGCCCGCGGCGACGCCACAAGGGACTTGCACTTTGAGCCTTACGACCGCCTGCAGGCGGCGGGACACACCGTAGAGAGAGCAAACTATGAGCTTATCTATACCGCGCCCCTTGCACCGGGAACTTCCCTTGAAGATATTTATACCCGTTTCAATATCGACCACCCGAAAGATTTTAAGGGACACAGCCTTTCCGTTTCCGATATTGTGGTGCTTCATCAGAATGGCGGGAACACCGCCCACTATGTAGACAGTATCGGTTTTCAGAACGTGCCGGAGTTTTTACAGGAGAAACAGCCGCAGCTTATCCCCGACGAGCATTTGACCGGGGAACAGATTAAAACGCCGCGCGGCAGTTTTTATGTATCGGATATGAGTGTTGAACAGATGAAAGAAGCCGGGTATGGACTTCATCATCAATCCGACGACGGGAAATATCTGATTATGGGAAACGGTACGCGGGCGTTTGCCGTTGCCGCCGAGCAGCCGGAAAAAGCTAACCCGTTAAAACATATCGAGGACACTATCGAGCAGAACGACAATAACTTTGACGGTATCATCAACAACACGCCGCAGACGCCGACCGTGGACGCTCTGGAGCAGAAAGCAAAGGCGGGCGAGGTTATTTCTCTTACTGACCTTGCCGAAGCGATTAAGACCGACCGTGAAAACGGCAGGGGCAAGAAAGCCGCAGCGAAAGAAAAGCCCTCTATCCGGGCGCAGCTCAAAGCGGATAAGGAACGGACGGGAAAGAAGAAACCCAAGAAGCAAAAATCGCAGGATTTGGAAAGGAGCTGACCTATGAATAAGTTTGAAGATGTGGACGTTATCGCTTCCCTTGAAGCGATTATGAAACAAAATACCGCTTTTTATCAGAATGATTTTGACCTTGATAGAAACATTTTACAGAAAGCGGCGGCAAGCCCCACAGCCGAGGACAGGCGGCTTTTATGGTTTTCCCGTCCGTCCGGGACGAGCTGCTTCCGGGAGCGCGACGTTTTTCTAAAAGGCACAAGACAGCATAACACATGGCGGTTTTACGGGGAACAGACGCGCGATAAAGTCCTTGCCTATGCGGTGGAGCTGACCGGGATTGTAAACGGAAAAATCAAAGGCAATCTCTATGAGCTTGACTATCCGCAGCATTTCCGGCACGTTAAGGAACAGGCATTACCCGTAGATAATTACACGCTGCTCTATGAGCACGGAGAACGGGTGCAGCCCGCCGGACAGTATCTTGACGGCAATCCCGACCCGCAGCTTGGGAAGTTTGAACGCTTTGAAGCGCAGCCTAATGACCCGGAAGCATTGCATTTTCTCATGCGGGAGGAAAAGCGCAGCTATGACCGCTTAAAGCCGGGGGATTTCAAGGCGCATATTACCGTATTGCATGACAGCCGGATTGAAGCCGAAGCACAGCGCATTTTAGCGGAAATGAAGCGGCAGGACAGCCCTAACAGCCCCAACAAAACACATTTCATGGTGGAGCTTTCGCCTTACTTTATGCAGTTAGCTTCTACAAAGGACACCGACCGTCTGTTTGCTATGCTGCCATACAAAACACTTTCTTTTTCTAAGATTGAGGGCAGACATGGCACTTTTGCATTTTTAGATAAAAGCGAGGACAGAAGCCGGAATATCCGAAAAGCGCGCCCCTCTGTCCGGGCGCAGCTTACCGCAGACAAGAAAACAGCCGCCCCGAAAAAGGCAGCGGCAAAAAGAAAAAATCACGATTTGGAGGTATGAGCATGAATAGATTTACTGTTGAGGAAACAAACCTTTTGAGCATTTACCATGAGGGAAGCAAGGCGCAGCTTATAGAGAACATGACCGCTGCGCTGCCTTACATGGACGCGGGATTACGGGAGCTTGCAAAGCGCACCCTTTTCAAAGTAGGCGCGCTGACCGAAGCCGAGTACAGGGAGCTTGCCGTTTATCCTGCTGATGAAGTATGACCGGGATTAAGCGGCTGTCGTCGCGACAAAGCCGCAAGGTAAACACCCTTGTGAAAAAGGAGTGCTGCAACTGCGAGAATGGCAACTGTATTTTACTGGACGACGGGGACACTTGCGTATGCCCGCAGCTCATTTCCTATTCCCTGCTCTGTAAGTGGTTTCGGATTGCCGTACTTCCTCTTGATAAGCTGCTCTATGCGGAACTCTATCAGACCGAGGACAGAAAGAAATGTACCGTGTGTGGCACGTTCTTTGCGTCCACCTCTAACAGCGTCAAATACTGCCCGGACTGTCGGAAGCGGATTACCCGCAGACAGGCAGCCGAGCGCATGAGAAAAAAGCGTACTCTTGTTACGCAGTAGGGGCGAAAAAAGCCTTTGATTGCAGGGCTTTTCGGACACAAAAACAAAGAGGTAAAGGATTGATACCTTTACCCCTAAAATCGCGGTTCTACTGCGTAACATTTCAAAAGCTGCACCTATGAGAAAACGGGCGCGGTGGCCAACATATCGGCTGCCGCGTCCGTTCTTTTTTTGCGCTCATTTATCCGCGCTCTGCTTCTTTTTCCCGTTCAGGCTGACGTTCCACTTTCAAAATACTGTCGATATTCTTCTTGATAACGTCGTATTCCTTGACCTGCTTTTTCAGCTTCCCATAGTCGGCATACAGGGCTTCTTTCTGCTCTTGAAGTGCTGCGTACTCTGCTTGCAGGGCGGCAAGGCTTGGTAGCTTGGTTATCCCCGCCGCCTTAATTGCCTTTGCCGCTGCTTCATAGAGAATAATATCGCTCTCATGGGCTGTCCGGTATTTCTCCTTATCTTTTGCCTTGCGGTAGGCAGCATAGGCGGGCTTGGTCTTTTGATAGGTATTGATATTCTTGATAAGCAGCGTCATATCGGTAAGCCGCTTTTCAACCTCTTTCAAGCTGTCCGCTGCCTGTTCGCTTGCTTTGGCAACTTCCGTGATTTTCGCGGTCAATTCTGCGTACTGTTCAATCTTATGTTCTGTCAAGAAATTCATGGTTTTCGCTGCCTGTTTCAGATTATGGATTTTTGCCCATTGCTCATAGCCCCGGCTTTCCTGCACCTTGATACTGTTCTGAATATCAATGAGCAGACTAACGCCGCCGCGATCTGCGCGGGGAGCTTTCGCAGCGCGGGCGCGTTTGCCGCTTATCCGTTCTCTGATAGCTTCCTCTGTATAATCTGCGCCGAGGGTTTTTAAGCGGGTAAACCGTTCCTGTCCGGGAGCGCGGCAGGATATATATTTTCCCTGCTTTATCTCATAGCCCGCCGCCTGCAATTTGGATAGCAATTCTTCAAAACTTGATACTTGGGGAATGAGCGCGTCCACGGCAATTTTCAGCTTGCCTTTCCAACTGGTACCTGTTTTCTCTGCCTGGTACTCTGCATAGCTTTTTCCCTTGCTGCCCCGGTTCGGAAGGACAACTGATAAGCCATGTTCCCGGCACAGCTTATCGCTCATGTTCCGTATACCGTAATAGCTGCGCTTGTTGGAATTGTACTTGTGGTGGTCTACGAAATTGACCGCGCAGAAAATAATGTGGTTATGGATATGCCCCTTGTCAATGTGAGTAGTCAAAACATATTCGTGCTGACCTTTGGTTACTGCGTCGGCAAGCTGCCGCCCTATTTCATGGGCGGTCTGATAGTCTACCTCTCCCGGCTCAAAGGCTTGTATCAAGTGGTGGGCTAAATTGCTGCCCTTATCCAACGCCTGCGACAGGGTAAAGGCAAACTCAATGTCTGCCGTTTCATAGGAGCAGCCAAAGGAGGACACAAGCATTTTCCCGTCCGTTTTCTCCGGGTTTTGGATATAGTCAAGGGCTTTGTTTAGCGTTCCCTTAATAGGCTTAATCTTTGTAACCGCCATATTTCCGCAAGCACCCCCTTTATTTCCTCTATGTCCTCTTGGTAGACGCTGCCCGTACTGTTCACACGCTTTGCAATCTGATTGACGTTGACACCGATTTTCTGTATCTCCGCTGTCATTGCTTTTATGTCGGTATGGTCTACTTGCACGATATACCCGTCAATGGCAATCTTGCGAAGATACGCCGCCATATTCCGGGTGGGTATCAGCTTCATTTTTTCAAGAATTAAATCCCGTTCTGCTTCCGTTACTCTGAATTTGATTTGCACCGTCCTTTTTCGTCCGTCCATGCTTTGACGCTCCTTTCCATTCCGAGGGTTTGGGACACTTCCCAACAAGCAATTTTGCCGACGTTGCCGCAGAGCAGGGCGGGCAAAATACGGAAGTGGGTACCCGCTTCCTATGCTTGCTAAGAAAGTTTTTTATCTTTTATACCCTTATTTCCCTCTACGGAGAAAAAGCCATTTTGCCGAACTTATACAAAAGAAAAACGTTGTAATCTTAAAAAGATTACAACGCTTCCTAAAATCCATATTCAATTTTAACGGACGTTCTCATTTGTCCTCTTTTTCGACTTCCTTAATTTCTTTCGCCGTTGCGGTTACAATCCGTATTCCCTTATCGCTCATAGTATCAAGCAATGTATCGAGCTGCCGACGTTGCGTGTTTTTTGTGTCCGGCTTCTCTAAAAGAAACTGGTCTACGGATATATCATAACGGAGCATAAGCTCAAAAAAGATTTGCAGACTTGGGTGTTGCCCTTTGTTCTCAATATTCGCAAGGTAGCGAGGAGAAATAAACATTTCGTCGCTTACTTTCTTGCGGCTCTCTTTTCTCTCTGTCCGCGCTGCTTTTATCGCTTCTCCAAAAGCCTTGAAGTCATATTTTTCTACTGGTCTTTTTGCCATAATTATTCACCCAGTTACATTGTACTGTTCCTCTTTTCTCTTGGATATGTCTACATAATTCATAGCAGTAGCTTAAATAATTCATAGTTAAGCACTTGCTATTATTCGTCTGTCCGATTATAATTATACTGATTATGTATGAGGAAAGGACTGGTAAATCATGGAATATATGTCTTGCCCCGAAGCAGCCGAAAAGTGGGGTATATCTGAAAGGCGGGTACAGATACTTTGTAGCCAAAACCGCATACCGGGCGTTTCAAAACTGGGGTATATGTGGCTGATACCTACGAACGCTGAAAAGCCGATTGACGGTAGAACAAAGCAAGGAAAGGAACGAGATAAAAAATGAAACAGTTATTTCTATTAGAAGATGATATGAGCTTAATCAGCGGTCTTTCCTTTGCCGTAAAAAAACAAGGATATGAAATAGATGTTGCCCGTACCACACTGGAAGCTGATACTTTATGGGAAAATGGTAAATATGATTTGGCAATTTTAGATGTATCGCTTCCCGATGGTTCTGGCTTTGATTTCTGCAAAAAGATACGCAGTACCTCAAAAGTACCTATCATGTTTCTTACTGCCGCAGATGAAGAAACAGATATTATTATGGGGCTTGATATAGGCGGTGACGATTATATTACAAAACCTTTCAAATTAGCAATATTCCTGTCAAGGCTTAATGCACTGCTCCGCAGGAGTGAAAATTTTAATACCGAAGTTACAGAATTGACCTCCAACGATATAAGCATAAGGCTTTTGAAAGGCGAGGTCTATAAACAGGGAAAGTTACTTGAACTGACAGCAAGCGAGTATAAATTGTTATGTTTCTTTATGGAAAATCCCGACCAGGTACTTTCCGCAGAACAGATTTTGGGGAAACTATGGGATTGTAATGAAAATTATATAGATAATAATTCCCTTACCGTATATATCCGCAGGCTCCGTACAAAAATTGAGGACAATCCGGGAGAACCGAAGCGTATTGTTACGGTTCGCGGCATGGGCTATAAATGGAATACAGTAGATTGAGGTGTATGATGAAAATATTGGCAAACCGAAAAATTAAATTTCTTTTTTGCAGTATCTTGTCCTGTATCTTGGTTTTTGTACTGATTTCAACCGTGTTAGTGAACCTTGATGTTAGAAATACGGTGTATTACATCATATTTTGCAGCGTATGTATGGGAGCTGCAATCCTGTTATTCTGCTACGGATATTTTAAGGAACAACATAAAATAATGGAAAATGCTATATCGCAGATTACAGAATATATTTCCGGGAACAAAGAAGTTACCATTGAATGTAACGATGAAGGCGAGCTATACAGACTGTTCCATGAAGTTAATTCTTTAGTTGCAATCTTGAACGCCCATGCTGAAAACGAAAAGAGCGCAAAGAAATTTTTGCGAAATACCATATCGGATATTTCACATCAGCTAAAGACACCGCTTGCTGCTCTCAATATTTACAATGGTATTATACAGGGCGAAGCAAAGGAACTGCCGACCATACAAGAATTTAGCCAGCTTTCCGAGCAGGAGCTTGACCGTATAGAAACACTGGTACAAAGTCTTTTGAAAATCACAAAGCTGGATGCGGGTACGATTATATTGGAAAAATCTTTAGAAAATGTATCTGAGCTTGCAAAGAACATAAAAAAGCATTTCCTGTTTCGTGCCGAACAGGAGGGAAAAGAAATCTGTTTATCCGGCAATGAAGAAATTAAACTTTTATGTGACCGAAACTGGATTATCGAAGCTATCAGCAACCTTGTAAAGAACGCTCTTGACCACACAGAAAAAGGCGGACTTATCCGTATTGAGTGGCGGGCGTTCACTTCTATTGTTCAGATAAGCGTAAAAGATAACGGAAGCGGCATACACCCGGATGACTTATACCATATTTTTAAGCGGTTTTATCGTAGCCGTTTTTCTAAAGACACACAGGGTATAGGGCTTGGCTTGTCACTCACAAAAGCGATTGTAGAAGCCCATAACGGAACGATTGAAGTTGATAGCACAGTGGGAATGGGAACCTCTTTCACAATAAATTTTCTTAACCCTACAAAATTGTAGGCTGATTGTAATATTGATGTAGGGTTTCTCTGTTATATTGGGGCTATCAAAACAGAAAGAGGTGTTTACACATGAACTTATTGGAAGTCAACAATATTTGTAAAACTTACGGAAGCGGCGAAACCGCCGTACACGCTTTGAAAAAGGTCAGTTTTTCCGTTCCAAAGGGCGAGTATGTGGCTATCGTCGGAGAATCCGGCTCTGGAAAAAGTACGCTGCTTAACATGATAGGCGCACTTGATACGCCTACGTCCGGTAAAGTCGTAATTGGCGGCAAAGAAATTTTTTCCATGAATGACAACAGGCTTACAGTCTTTCGCCGTAGAAATATCGGGTTTATTTTTCAGGCGTTTAATCTTATTCCCGAACTGACCGTTGAGCAAAATATCATTTTTCCGGTGCTGCTTGATTATCAGAAACCGGACAGAAAATACTTGGAAGAACTGCTTACGGTTCTTAATCTGAAAGAACGGCGCAATCATTTACCGAGCCAGTTATCCGGCGGTCAGCAACAGCGTGTGGCAATCGGACGCGCCCTTATCACACGCCCGTCGTTAATCCTTGCAGACGAGCCAACGGGCAATCTTGACACACAGAACAGTAGCGAAGTCATAGCCTTGTTGAAAGAAGCGTCAAGGAAATATGAGCAGACCATTATTATGATTACTCATAACAGGAGTATTGCACAGAGCGCAGATCGGATATTGCAGGTATCAGACGGTGTGCTGACCGATTTGGGGAGGTGCCGCGAATGAAAAGCTATTTAAGCCTTGTGCCTATTTCTGCAAAGGTACATAAGCGTCAAAGTCGTATGACACGCATTTGCATTATCCTTGCGGTATTTCTCGTAACCTCTATTTTTTCTATGGTAGAAATGTGGACAAAAGCGGAAACCACAGCTATGCGCCACAATCACGGAGACTGGCATATAGCTCTGCAAAATATACAGGATAATGAAGCGGAGCAAATCAGAAAAGACAATGATGTAGCATTTTCTTCTTGGTACGACAGTATAAACGCAAACGCAGAACAAGATTATTATATAGGCGGCAAAAATGCTGTTATTTATGGTATCGAAGAAGCATACTCAACCAATATTATGAATTATCCAACCGAGGGCAATTATCCGCAGAATGAAAAAGAAGTGGTACTGAGTGCTGATGCAAAAGAACTTTTCGGAGTTAAAGTTGGGGACAGCATTACCTTAAATACTCATGCAGGGGATTTGGGATATACCATTACTGGATTTTATCAAGATGATTCTGAATTTAACAGTATGGTAAACGGAATTTGCGTATATGTGAACCGGGATACTTTTAATCATATCCGCAGTTTGAACGGAGAAACATCTGCTTCTCAATTCTACATTCGTTTTCAAAATGAAAACAGATTGAAAAAAACGATTGCTGATTTCAAGCTGAAATACAATTTAACTGACGAAAATGTAAAAGAAAATATGGCTGTTTTAAGTATGTTGGGAGCCAGCAGTAACGACAGTATAAATCAGCTATACCCATTAGCGGCAATCTGCTTTGTCATTATACTAATTTCGGGTGTGTTTATGATTTCAAGCTGCATGAATAGTACTGTGGCACAACGGACGAAATTTTTTGGTATGATGAGGTGTATCGGTGCAAGTAAAAAACAAATCATACATTTTGTAAGGCTTGAAGCATTGAATTGGTGTAAAACGGCAATTCCGATTGGTTGTATACTGGGAACAATAACCTGTTGGATATTATGTGCGATATTAAGATTTCTCGTAAAGGGAGAATGGGCAGATATGCCGCTTTTTTCCGTAAGTGTGACGGGTATTCTTTGCGGAGCTGTCGTTGGTATTGTTACAGTATTTATCGCAGCTCATTCCCCTGCAAAACAGGCAGCAAAGGTCTCGCCGGTAGCCGCAGTATCGGGAAACACAGGAACATCAAAGCATGGAGGTTGTGCAGCAAAGTCAGGCGTTTTCAAGATAGAAACTTCTTTAGGTATTCATCACGCAACCGAGGCAAAGAAAAATTTATTCCTTATTACAGGCTCATTTGCGCTTACGATTGCTCTTTTTCTATCGTTTGCCGCCTGCCTTGACCTTGTGCATAAGCTACTTCCGTCTGTAAGCGATTTTACACCGGATATAGTCATAAGTAGCGAAGATGAAACAAATTCCGTAGACAGAAATCTTGCGGAAGATATTTCAGAAATCCCCGGAGTAAAATCCGTTTTCGGTACAAAACTTCATGTAGCATATCCTGTTGAAATTAACGGCAATGCAGGAACAGTTGATTTGTTTTCCTATGACGAGTCCATGCTTGACAGCTTTAAGAAGTCAGTTATGAGTGGAGATTTATCAAAAGTCTATGGTAATTCTGGCTATGCACTGGCGATTTATAATCAAGATAATCGGTTAAATGTTGGCGACAAAATAAAAATCGGAGATACAGAAATTGAAATTGCGTGTATCGCTTCCGAGGGAGTAGGTAGTGTCAGCGGTGCTGCAACAATGGTCTGTTCAGAAGAAACCTATACACAGCTTACAGGAGAACAGGACTATGCCTTAGTAAGTGTCGTATTGGAAAAAAATATATCCGAAACAGAAGTAAGCAAAATCCGCAACTTATCAAGTGATTATGTGTTCGCAGACAACCGGGCAGAAAACAGTGATGTCAATGGTTCCTATTGGGTATTCCGGCTTGCAGCATACGGTTTTCTTGCAATTATTTCATTCATCACGATATTAAACATTATGAACAGTATTTCCATGAGTGTGTCCGCAAGAATAAAACAATACGGAGCAATGCGAGCAGTTGGTATGGGAAATCGGCAAATTACAAAAATGATAACGGCTGAAGCAATCACTTACGCTGCCTGTGGTACAATTATTGGATTTGTTTTAGGTCTGTTGCTTCACTATCTGATTTATGTAAAGATAATTGTTACGCACTTCGGAGGAACATGGAAAGTCCCTGTTGTTCCAATGGAAATCATAGTCCTTTTGGTTCTTGTTTCGTGTATTTTGGCTGTATATGCCCCGGCAAAGCGTATAAGAAACATGGCAATAACAGCAACCATAAATGAGTTATAAAATAGAAATATAATATCTGCCGCACGACGGCAAAAGAAAAAAAGCCGTCGTAAAGCAGACACATTTTCACGCGCCTAT
>OHJC01000515.1_pt1 | contig 21906 bp, 19 predicted proteins | sample 1568461 | NCBI WGS metagenome assembly OHJC01 (sample SAMEA3879535, study PRJEB24766) | human gut metagenome | biome: human-associated habitat; feature: feces | place: USA | collected 1985/1987 | reverse complement strand
AGCGGGTATCAAAGGCTTCCTTACACAGCGTCACCACCGCCTCACAGTCGCACCCCGTCGCTTCCAGGACGCTGTTGGCGACGGCCTGAATTTGGGGCAGCTTGGCCTGTAAGTACGCCCTCGCCTCGTTTACATCGGCGATTCTGTTCAGGTCGCTTTGCAGGCTATTTAGCACGGCGTCCCGCACCTGCAATTTGATGGACTGATCTTCCTCGCTGTCGGAATTTGCGACCACGTGGAAGCGGATCAGCTCGTCATTCAGTCTCTGCCGGTCGGCCAGCAGCGACCCGCACCACACGGACGCGGCAAGCACCAGACAGATACCGATTCGTTTCAAAAGTTTCTTCATAAAAAACACCGTCCATACGGAAATACTTCCAGTATGGACGGCAAATGCCAGAATTATACAGGTTTGGCAATATAGATGTTCGGATAGTTCTCTTTCAGCATACTGCACACCACGGCGGCGTACTCAAAGTTCGGCAAAATGGCAAAAATCGCGGAACCGGAACCGGTCATTTGCTCCGTCAGTGCGCCGTAGCTGTTGCAGATGGACTTGATGTAGTTCAGCTCCAGATGCTCCGACGTGACCACCGGGTCAAAGACGTTGTATACGTTCTCCGCCACCTTCCCCAGATCTCCGGCCAGCAGTGCGCTTTCCATGGCCTGATTGTCCGGGCGATGGGGAATCGCCACGGTGTCGATTTTCCCATACAGCTCTGGCGTGGACACGGAGAAGTCCGGCTTGCACACCACGAACAGGCAGTCGGGCATATCCGGCAGCTTTCTCAGGCGCTCGCCCCGGCCTTCCACCATGGCCGTGCCGCCCACGACGCAGAACGGAACGTCGCTGCCAACCTGTGCGCCCAGCTCCGCCAGCGCCAGAACGGACAACGGGTCGCCATAGTGCCGGTTCAGCGCCCGCAGCACCGCGGCCGCGTCGGCGCTTCCGCCGCCTAAACCCGCCCCGGCGGGAATGCGTTTGACAATGCGGATCTCCAGGCCCTCCGGGTCTTTGCCCATGGCGTCGCAGTAGACCTTCGCCGCCTTCCACGCCAGATTCTTTTCGTCGGTGGGAATGCCCTCCACAGAACACAGCAGCCGCCACGGCTTTCCCGTCCCCACGTCGATCTCCACATCGTCCCGGATGGAGATGGTCTGCATCACGCTCTGCAAATCATGGTAGCCGTCCGCCCGCTTTCCCAGAACGTCCAGCGTTAAGTTTATTTTGGCAAAAGCGCCTTCATATAATGTCGTCATTGCAAAATTGTCCTTTCTGTGCATCTTTTTTTATTATAACGGAACTATTGAAATTTTGCAACTTCTTCGTGATAAAATCCGAAAATGCGCATATCCTATCAGCATCCGGGATGTGAAATGGAGGTAAGAATATGGATACCCTTGCGCTGATTTTGTCCATCATCGGCTGTGTCAACTGGGGGCTGGTAGGCATTTTCCAGTTTGATCTGGTAGCCTGGCTCTTCGGCGGCTCCGGCTCCCTGTTCAGCCGGATCATTTACACCATCGTTGGGTTGGCAGGTCTCTGGTGCATTTCCTTCCTGTTCCGCAAGAAGACGTTTGTGGATGGGGAATGAATTATGGGCAGCTCCGGAAAGGAACTGCCCAATTTTTACATTCAGTTGTGGCACCGCACGATGCACTTGACCGTCTGGTCGCCGTACTTCGCGGTAATCTCCGTGGTTCCGCTTTGCAGCGCCGTGACATAGCCGTTTTCCACCTTGGCAATGTAGGCGTGCTCCACGCTCCACTCCACGTCCTCAGGCTTGAGGTCGCCGCAGTCCACCAGCTTCAGCTGGGTGCTGTAGCCCACCTGCAAACGCATGTCCGTTCTGTCCAGCTTCAGCTCCACCTGAGGCTTCGTCTCCACAGGCTCGGTCTGGATGGTCGCTTCCGTCTGGGCCGCCACGGTGGCCTCCGTGGACGGCTCTGTCTCCGCTTCAAACTGGCAGGTCACGGGGCAGGTCAGCTGCTTGTCGCCGCAGGTGATGTAGATGACCGTCTTGCCCTCGCTCACAGCGGTGATACGGCCGTTGGCATCCACCGTTGCGATGCTCTCGTCGCCGGAGGTGAACACCAGCTCGTCCGTGGTATTCTCCGGGATGACGACTACATTCAGCAGAAAATAATACCCGGGCTGGGTAAGCTCCGCCGCGCCGCCGGGGAGAGACAGATCCTGGCAGGGGATCCGCGGTTCGGTAGTCGCGGCCTCCGTCTGGACGGGCTGCTCGGTCTGGACGGTGGGCGCGGTATCCTTCACGCCGTGCAGATTGGGCAGCAGATACCGGAAGAACAGGAACGCCGTTCCCGCCAGCAGGATCACGATCAGCGCCGTCAGGATCACCACAACGGCGGTGTTATGCTCCCGGGGCTGCTCGTCATAATTGTCTTCGTCATCCTCCGGGTCAGAGGAATATGGCTCATTCTCCGGCTCCGGGAAATCGTCGCTCTGCTCGTCAAAATCGAAAATTTCCTTTTTCTTTTTGCCGGACGAGTAGCGCCCGCCCTTGTTCAGCGCGGGCATCTGATCCATGACAAAATCATCCTCGGAAACATTGCCGGACATATCCCGGGGGCAGCCGCAGATGGGGCAGCACTCCGCTGTGTCCTGGTAAGTTGTTCCGCAAATCTCACAAATTACCTTGCTCATATGATACCTCCTGACAAAAATACACATACTGTACCATTATCAAGCGCCATTATAACACTCTTTTCCAAATAAAACAACTACAAAGTGGTTGCTTTTTTCAGATTTTTATTTTATGATATAAAGGTTAAAGGAGGCGATTACGATTGACTGAACTTGCCGAAACCGAACTGATTTCTCCTTTGCTTGACGGATTTGCCATGGGAAACCCCATGAGCAGCCATGACGGCGTTCGCTGCTGTCCTGCCATCAAGGAAAATTCGGACGAAAAATACATAGTCAAAATCATTTCCGTACCAGCCGCGCAGACGCAGATGGATGCGATGCTTCTGGCTGGCGCCTATAAGGACATGGCGGGCGCCATGGACTACTTCAAGGGCGTAGCCGACGACGTGGAAAAGGAAGCGGAGTTCCTGCAGAAGCTTTCCAAGCTGGAGGGCTTTCTTCCCTACGACGGCTGGCAGACCGTGCCCATCAAGCGCCGCCGCTTAGGCTACGAGGTCTACCTCGTCAGCCCCTACAAGCATTCGCTGGCAAAGTACATCCGCCGCAATCCGGTCACCCATCTGGAAGCGATCAATCTTGGTCTTGACCTGTGCTCCGCGCTCTCCGTCTGCCGTCAGGCGGGATGCCTGTACGTGGACTTGAAGCCCACCAACATCTTCCTGACCGAGAAAAAAAGCTACCGCATCGGCGATCTGGGCTTCATCCCGCTGGACACGCTGCGCTACACGTCCCTGCCGGACAAGTACCGCAGTCCCTATTCTCCCCCGGAGCTGCACGACGCCATGGCCACGCTGAACGAAACGGCGGACACCTACGCCGTGGGCATGATCCTCTATCAGCTCTACAACGACGGCAGCCTGCCCTTCAAGGACAAGGCGCCCGACGAAGCGCTCCCCTCTCCCGTCAATGCCGACTACGAGATCGCGGAGATCATCATGAAGGCCATTGACCCTGACCCCGCCAAACGCTGGCAGGAGCCGAAAGAACTGGGCAAGGCGCTGGCCGCCTACATGCAGCGCAATTCCATCAATGACACCCCCATCACCATCTACACCCCCATTGAGGCAAAGCCGGAGGATGTGGTGCCGGCGCAGCCCGCCCCCGCTCCCACCGAAGCGCCTGCCCAGCAGGAGGAAACCATCGCGGAGGATACGCAGGATGAAACTCTCCCGGAGCCTGCGGACGCGGCCGATCTTCTGCCCCACCAGATGTCCGAGGAAGTTTCCCAGATTATGGACGAGGCCGACGCGCTGATTGCCCATGAGGTTCCCCAGACGGCGGTCACGCCGGAACCGGAGGAGGATTCCCCCGACCGCTTCTCCTTCGCACAGGACGAAGAGGACAACGAGCCGCTGCCCGACAACAGCAACGAACCCTTTGCCGACGCGGAGGAAGAAAAGCGCCTGCAAAAAGAAGCGAAGAAGCAGGAACGCAGACAGAAGGCGAAAAAGGCCGCAACAGCCGTCATCACGCTGGTGATCCTTGCTGCCATCGGCGCAGGACTGTTCTGGGCGTATCAGAAATACTACCTGCAAACCATCAACAGCATTTCCATCGAGGGCGACCAGTACCAGCTGGTTGTCAGCGTGGACACCGAAGTAGACGATTCCAAGCTCAGCGTCATCTGCATGGACAACTACGGCAACGCCGTGACCCGGGGCGTGGTGGACGGCAAAGCGACCTTTACCGACCTGCTGCCCGATTCCCTGTACCGCATCCAGCTGGATATCAGCGGCTTCCATAAGCTGGTGGGTCAGACCTCCGACATCTTCACCACCAAGGGTTCCACCAGGATCGCCAGCTTCTCCGCCATCACCGGCGCCGAGGACGGCTCCGTCATGCTGAACTTCGCGGTCAGCGGCGCCGACCCGGAGGAATGGGTCGTAAGCTACTCTGCCGAGGGCGAGGAGACGCAAAGCGAAAGCTTCTCCGGCCACACCGTCACCGTCAGGGGGCTGACCGTGGGGAAACTGTACACCTTCACGCTGGAGCCTGCCAGCGCCGCCTCCAAGGAGACCTTCACCGGAGAAAATACGCTGGAATTCACGGCTTCCCGTCTGGTTCTCGCGGAAAATCTGACCGTCGCCGCCAGCAGCGGCAGCGATATGACCGTCCGCTGGGACGCCCCCGGCGATGTGGTCGTGGAGAGCTGGAGCGTCCGCTGCTACAGCGACAATAACGGCTACGACAAGCAGCTCACCGTCACCAATACCGAAGTCTACTTCACGGACATCGACCCCTCGGTCGCCTACACCATCGAGGTCACCGCCGCCGGCATGACCCAGCCCGCCCGCACCAGCGTCACCGCCAATCCCATCAACATTACAAGCATGAACGTGGATGACAGTGCGCTGGATCAGATCGCCGTGACTTGGGAATACACCGGCACCGCCCCCTCCGGCGGCTGGCTGCTGATGTACCAGATCGACGGCAGCTCGACGCCCAACGTGGTCAAATGCACCCAGCCCTCTGCGGTTATCTCGCCCCTGATCCCCAGCGCGAAGTACCAGTTCACCATTCAGGCGGCAGACGGCACCTCCATTTTCGGAAACGTCAAGACCCAGACCATCCGCAATGCCAGCGTGTATGACGACCACGGTCTGTCCGCGGATCACATCACCACCCATCTGGTCAAGACGCCGGACACGGAGGATTGGCATTTTGAGTCCATCGGCACCGCCGCCTATACCAGTGAGTTTGCCGTGGGCGACAAGATTTCTGTAGTCCTGCAGGGCACCACCAATTTCTACGTCCCCGAAGATCCGCTGGACATCCTCTTTGTCATCCGGGACGGCTACGGCAATGTCATCCCCAAGTACATTTCCGAGGCAACCGGCGACTGGAAAGAGATCTGGTACGCGGGTGACTACCACTACGGTGAGCTGGATGTTCCCACCGCCCCCGACGCCCCCGGCGATTACTCACTCAGCATTTACTTTAACGGTCTGGCCATCACGGTCATCACCTTCACCGTTACCGAGTAAATTTTCCACAAGACAGCCCCGTCTTTATTGGGCAGTCGTAAAGCAGTGAATGGAGCGTATCGGCAAAGATGCGCTCCATTTCTCATTCCAACACATGCAGCCCCTTGCCTCTCCCTCCGGGAGAGCTGTCACCGAAGGTGACTGAGAGGGTATTGCAGCCTTATTTCCCCTCTCCGTCCTCGCTTCGCTCCCAAAGGGAGAGGCAAGGGGTGCTCGCACGGTACACCAAAGAGCTGCTTTTTCGTGTTTCTGGAAAATCCCCATGTACTTTTGTCCAAAAAGCACATGCCGTTTCCTAAGCACCTTGTGATAATCTCCGATTTTTGGAATTGTTCACACATTTTCCCCGGAGATGTGTTATACTTTCCCGGAAACCTCAAAAGGAAGGAGCTGCAACATGCGCGGAAAAAGTCACCGCTGTCTGGGAAAATACCTGGTGCAGCACTACATGAGCGACACCCCGGAGCGGTATGTGAAGGCGTTTCTGCTGGGGTGCATTGAGCCGGACCGCAATCCCGCTACATACCTGAAAGGCTCCATCCGCTGCCAGTGGCTGCGGGGTCACAATTACCGCAATGCCCGGCGCTTTATGCGTGCCATTTCCGTCCGGCTGGAAAAGAAGGAAAAGCTCGGCCTGTTCGACTACTATACCCTCGGCAAGCTCATCCACTACACCACCGACGCGTTCACCTACGCCCACAACGACACCTTCCCCACCGCCCTGAGCGATCATCGGGAATATGAAGCGGCGCTGCAAGACCATTTTCTGGAATACATGAAGCAAGACCCCAAGGTCAACCCGAAAATCGCCGGAAGCGTGATGGAAGCCATTTACAGCTACCACCGGGAGTATGAAGCCCAGGCGGCAAACATCTACACCGACACCCGCTTTGCCCTGAACGCCTGCTGCTGTGTGCTGGCCGTATTGCTGACCAACCCCATCTTCTGACGGAGGCTGCCGATGTACAGATTTTTTGACATGGGTCTGGAAGCCGGCGTGGCGGCGGTAATTCTGGTTCCGTTATTTTTCGTCGTAAACCGGATTTATTTCCATGATTTGGGGCGCACCGTCGGCTACCTTATTTTCGCCATATACCTGGCCGGTGTGGACGCCGTGGTGGGGCTTCCCTGCATAACCTATATCCGCCTGGATTTTAACTACAATTTCGTCCCGTTTCTGCATATGTTTTCGGACTATAGAAGCAGTCTGCTGAATGTGCTGCTGTTCGTTCCGCTGGGCTTCTTCCTTCCCCTTTTCTGGAAGAAATTCAGTGCCTTCGGGTACACGCTTCTGTTCGGCTTCTGCACCTCCCTGCTCATTGAGCTTTTGCAGATTTTCACCTTCCGGGCGACGGACATCAACGACCTGATAACCAACACCGTCGGTACGGTTTTAGGGTATCTGCTTGCCAGAGTCGTGCTGAAGCTTTTCCCGGGGACGGAGCCGTCGGCGCGGACAAAGGATGTGTTTCTCGTCTGCGGCATGACCTTCGGCGTCATGTTTTTCGTGCAGCCGTTTCTGGCGGCACTGGTCTGGAATTGGATAATGTGAAACTTCAGCGGCATTTGGAAGCGAATGCCGCTGATTTTTGCGTCATATGTTCCTCCGGTTCTCTTTCTCCCGCTCGGACATAAGATGTTCCATACATCTGAATTTGAGGTGGTACTATGGAACATAACGCAAATCAAATCACCCTGCGGGGAAATCTGTCCGCGCCCCCCACGTTTTCCCACGAAAACCACGGGAAGCAGTTTTATCGTTTTTTTCTGGAGGTGCCGAGGCTTTCCGGAGTGGCGGACACCCTGCCGGTCATCGCGGATAAGTCCCTTCTGGAATCCGCTGGGGCAGACCCCGGGGGAATGCTCACCGTCACCGGCCAGATCCGCTCCCACAACGTCCGCACCGACGGGCGGCGGCATCTGATGATCTTTGTCTTCGCGTCGGCGCTGACCTGCGAGGACGGCGAAGCGATGAACGACGCGGAACTGGAGGGCTTTCTCTGCCGGGAACCCATCTACCGCCGCACCCCTCTGGGGCGGGAGATCTGCGACGTGATGCTGGCGGTGCCGAGGGCGTTCCAGCGGGCGGATTATCTGCCCTGCATCCTTTGGGGCAGGACGGCGCAGGAGGCTTCCCGGTGTCACACCCGGGATAAGATCGGCATTACGGGCCGATTGCAGAGCCGCGTCTACACGAAACTGACCGAGGAAGGCGCGGAGGAACGAACGGCCTACGAAATTTCCGCCCTCACTGCCCAGATTCCCATGGATTTACTGTAACGGCTTGTCTTTTTTTGTTGCAAAACTACGGTTTTCGTGGTATATTGGGGCAAAACAGATAAAAGGAACGATTCTCGTGAACAAAAAAGAAAAGGCAAAAGCCATCATTGATATTCTCAAACAGCGCTACGACGATGCGGCCTGCGCCCTGCATTACGCGAAGGACTATGAGCTGATGATCGCCGTGCGGCTCTCCGCCCAGTGTACCGACGCCCGTGTGAATCTGGTGACCCCCGCCCTCTTTGCCGCCTACCCCACCCTGGAAGCCATGGCGGCGGCGGATATCGCCGATGTGGAAAACTACGTCCGCTCCTGCGGCTTTTACAAGCACAAGGCGCGAGACATCGTCCTCGCCTGTCAGATGCTGCTGACGGACTACGGCGGAAAAGTCCCCGGCACCATGGAGGAGCTGCTGCGCCTGCCCGGCGTGGGGCGGAAAACCGCCAATCTGCTGCTGGGCGACCTGTACGCCGTCCCGGGCAGCGTCGTCTGCGACACCCATTGCATCCGCATCTGCGGGCGGCTGGGGCTGAGTACAAGCAAGGATCCGGAAAAAGTGGAGCAGCAGCTGCGCAAGATCCTCCCCCCGGAGGAAAGCTCGGACTTCTGCCACCGGATCGTCCTCTTTGGCCGGGACTGCTGCACCGCCCGGAATCCCATGTGCGGCGAATGCCCACTGACCATGTACTGTAAAGAGTTCAATCCGCAGGCGTAAAACAGCGCCGTTTGCAGTCAAAAGCTATCAATTCCGGAATATTTTCCATTCCTGTTCTGCCGCTCCCCCTGTCCGCATATGCTGTGGACAAGGGGGGATTTCTTTGCCCAAAAAGCTGCCGATCTTCTATTCCGCTCTGCTGCTCACAGGGGTGAACCTGCTGCTGCGGCTGGTGGGAACTTCTTTTCAGGTGTATATCTCCGGGCGTATCGGCGCTGCCGGAGTGGGACTTTTGCAGCTGACCATGTCCGTGGGAAGCCTCGCCATGGTGACCGGAATTGCCGGTGTGCGGACCGCCACCATGTACCTGACCGCCGAGGAACTGGGGAAAAAGCGCCCCGGAAACGTGACATGGGTCTTATCCGGCTGCTTCGTGTACAGCATTCTGTGCAGCACGGCCGTGGCCGCCGCGCTCTATTTTCTCGCGCCTGCGCTGGCGGAAAACTGGATTGGGGACGTGCGCACGGTGAATTCCCTGCGGCTGTTTGCCGCGTTTCTTCCCGTCTCCTGCCTGTGCGGCGTCATGACGGGGTATTTCACCGCGGCCAACCGCATCGGGACGCTGGCCGCGGTGGAGGCGGCAGAGCAGCTGTGCTCCATGGTCGTGACCATGGCCGTGCTGACCCTCTGGGCGGGAGACGACCCCGGACGTGCCTGTCAGAGCGTGGTCATGGGCGGATGCTTCGGCGCCTGTCTGACGCTGTGCTGCCTGATGCTGTTGCGCCTTGCCGAACGGGTAAAGCCGGGGCCGAAAATCCCCATAAGGAGCCGTCTTTTACAGGCAGCCGTCCCCCTTGCCATGGCGGACGTACTGAAATCCGGCATCAGCACCACGGAAAACCTGATGGTCCCCAAGCGTCTGGCGCTGAACTCCCTCATTGACAGCCCCCTTGCGGCCTTCGGCATCGTCAGCGGTATGGTGTTTCCCGTTCTGATGTTCCCCGCCTGTATCCTGTTCGGGCTGGCCGAGCTGCTCATCCCGGAGCTCGCCCGGTGCGCCGCCGCGGGAAGCAAACAGCGCATCTCCTATCTGGTGCGGCGGAGTCTGCGCACCGCCATGCTGTACGGCATCGTGTTCAGCGGTCTGGAATTTCTGCTGGCCGAAGGGCTGTGCAATTCCCTGTACCACAACGCCGAAGCGGGGCGCTGGCTGCGGCTGTACGCTCTGCTGATTCCCATGCTCTACTGCGACGCCATCACCGACGCCATGACCAAAGGTCTGGGGCAGCAGAAAGTATGCGTCCGCTACAACGTCATCACCAATTCCATGGATGTGTTTTTTCTGTATTTTTTGCTGCCGAAATACGGAATGGAAGGTTACTTTTTCAGCTTTTTCATCACCCATCTGGTGAATTTCATTCTCAGCCTGCGAAGGCTTCTCATCATCACCGGGGAGACGATCCCCTTCTCCGTCCCGGCGCTGTCCGTCGCGGCCGCTCTTACCGCCGGATGGGGTGCCTCCCGTTTTGCTTCCCCGGTGCTTCGGGCGGGGACATATCCCGTCTTACTGGGGTGTCTGATGTGCCTGTTCGGGGTTCTGGGGCGGCAAGACATCGCATGGCTCAAGGGGCTTCTCCGGGGAAAAGCCATTGCAAAAACACGTACATTCTCCAAAAGCGCATAAAAAATGACCCGCCATGGCGGGTCATTTTTGCGTTTTTACAGGTTTTTCAGAACTTCCAGCAGGAACTTCCACGTGCGTTCCGTGGACGCGATGTCCAGCTTTTCCCGGCTGGTATGGATGTCGTGCATCTGCGGGCCGATGGACACGCAGTCCAGTCCCGGCAGCTTTTCTCCAAGCAATCCGCATTCCAGCCCCGCATGGATAGCCAGCACCTGCGGCTCTTTGCCGAACATCTCCCGGTAAATACGCACCATGGTGTCCCGGAGGACGGAATCCTTCCTGAATTCCCATGCGGGATACTCCCCGGACTGGGAATAATTTCCCTCGAAGAACTCAGCAAGGCCTTTCAGCTTCTCCAGAAGATCTTCCTTCTCACTGTTGACGGAGCTTCTGACGGAAAAAGTGACGTTGAACCGCTCTCCCAGTTTGGTGATTCCCATGTTCAGGCTGGTCTGCACAAGGCCCTCAATATCCTTACTTCTGGCCTGTACGCCGTTGGGCGCGGCGCAGAGCAGGCCGATGACCTTGGACGTCGCCTGTGTGGACAGGCCGTTTCCGCCCAGCGCATCCACGTCAAACGCCTGAATGACGGCATCCGGCTCGTCGTACTTTTCCCGGATCTCCGCCTGCAATTCCTCCGCCACAGCGTTGATCCGCTCCAGCTGAATGCCCATAGCCACCAGCGTCGCCTGACAGGAACGGGGAATGGCGTTGTCCTTGGTGCCGCCGGACAGGGAGGTCAGGCACAGCGGCATGAGCTTCTGAATGCGATCCATGAATTCGCCCATGACCTTGTTGGCGTTGGCGCGGTTCTTGTGGATCTCCGCGCCGGAATGGCCGCCCTGCAGGCCGTCCACGCTGAGCCGGACGCAGGGGCCATAGACCGCCTTCCGCTCCGCGGGCAGGCTGATGGTCGCGGTAGCGCCGCCGGCACAGGACACGGTGAAAATCCCCTCATCCTCGGAATCCAGATTGATCATCGTCCGGCCTTTCAGTTCGGACAGGTCGATGACATCCGCGCCCAGCATCCCGATCTCCTCGTCCACGGTGATGATGACCTCCAGCGGCGGATGGGGAATGGTGTCGTCCGCCAGCAGCGCCAGAGCGTAGGCAACGGCAATGCCGTCGTCGCCGCCGAGGGTGGTGCCTTTGGCGAACACAAACTTATCGTCATGAGTGACATCCACCCCCTCCTTCTCCATATCCAGAGGGCAGTCCATGTCCTTTTCGCACACCATATCCATGTGCCCCTGTAAAATCACCGGGGCATGATCCTCCATGCCGCAGGTGCCGTTTCCAAAGAGGATCACGTTGTTTGCCGCGTCCTGATTGTACCGCAAGCCATGCTCTTTGGCAAAATTCACCAGATAATCGGATATTTTCTTCGTATTCCGGGAACCGTGGGGAATGGCGCAGATTTCCTCAAAATAATGAAAAACCGCAGCAGGCTCCAGACCTGCCAATCGTTTCGTTTCCATACAGACACTCCTTTTCATTGGATGGAATTTCTTGTTCTTATTCTACCACAGGCGCCATCAAAAGTCTATCGCAATCTCTCACCAGAAAACAGCAAAGACTACGGGAAAATCCGTAGCCTTGCACATTTTACCCATCCAAAAGGAACTTCTTGAGCTTCTGCAAATCGTTATTGAGAAGCAAGTCCTCGTTAATGTCCATTGTTTCCAGCAGCTTCCGCGCCAGATCGAAGTTGCCCACCGCGCTGGGGTCGTGGGCGTCCGTATCCACCACGACGAAAACGCCCCGCTCCATGCACAGAGCGATCATTTTCCGGTAGTTTTCCACGCAGTTTAGCCGGGATTTGGGCTTTCTCAGGGAGCTGTTGTTCAGCTCCAGCGCAACACCGAATTCCTTTGCGCCCTCCACCAGTGCCGGATAGTCCATGGGGTACTGGTCGGTATCCGGGTGGGAAATGATCTTCACCTTTGGGTTTTCCATGCAGCGAATCACGTTGTCCGTATTTTTTACAGCCCCCGCATCCTCGTAGCACAGCCCATGGATTCCGGCAATGGCGTAGTCCAGATAGTTCAGGTGCCGCTGATCCAGCGACAGCTCACCGCCGTTCAGAACATTGACCTCGCTGCCGTAGAGCATCTCCACGCCGTACAGCTCCCTCGGGGCATCGCAGAGGTTCCGGAAGTAAATCGGGTCAACCGTCCCGGGAATGCCGGGTGCGTGTTCCGTAACGCCGATCAGGCTGAGTCCCCGCCGGGACGCCTCCGCCGCCAGCTCCCGGATGGTGCCGAAGGCGTGGCCGCTGAGAATCGAATGCATATGTACGTCCGCGACAAATGGTTTCATAATCGTCCTTCCCCTCCAATACTATACAGAAAGGCCACGGAATCATCCGTGGCCTTTCATCATTTCGCATTACATGAAGCTCAGCACCAGGGTCAGCAGAACCCAGACAATGGCGATCCACTTGGTGGACACGGCCAGAGTATGGTCCAGACCGCCCTTCTTATTCTTACTCAGATAAGATTCGGAAGCGCCGGAAATCGCAGCGGACAGACCAGCCTCCTTGCCGGACTGCATCAACACGACCACGATCAGCGCAACGCTGCACAGAGCCTCCAAAACAATCAGAATCGTCTCCAGAACACCCATTACAAAAACCTCCCTCCGCCAGATTCGCGGACTCAAATAGTAAACGGTTCGTCAAAAAACGCGAACCTTCCGATAGCCCGAATAGTATAGCATATGTTTTTCCAAATTTCAAGGGCAAATCCCGAAAAACTCGGAAAGTTCACGGACTTTTTATTTCTGCACCCAGCTGCCGGTGGCGAGGCAGTTCAGGTAGCTTTCAATGAAGGGATCCAGCGCGCCGTCCATGACCGCGTTTACATTGGAGGTTTCGCAGCCGGTGCGGGTGTCCTTGACCAGCGTGTAGGGCATGAACACGTAGTTGCGGATCTGGCTGCCCCACTCGATCTTCTGCTGAACACCCTTGATGTCGGAAATTTTGTCCAGATGCTCCCGCTCCTTGATCTCCACCAGCTTGCTGCGCAGCATCCGAAGGCAGGTCTCCTTGTTCTGGAACTGGCTGCGCTCTGTCTGGCAGGAAACCACAATGCCGGTGGCCTTGTGGATCAGACGGACGGCGGAGGAAGTCTTATTGATGTGCTGGCCGCCCGCACCGGAGGAACGGTAGACCTGCATCTCATAATCCTCAGGGCGAATTTCCACGTCCTGACTGTCGTTTTCGATATCCGGGATGACTTCCACGGCGGCAAAGGAGGTCTGACGGCGGGCGTTGGCGTCAAAGGGCGATACCCGCACCAGACGGTGAACGCCGTTCTCCCCCTTCAGGAAGCCGTAGGCGTTCTCGCCCTCGATCATAATGGAAGCGGATTTCAGACCGGCCTCGTCGCCCTCCTGATAGTCCATGATCTTGTAGGTGAAGCCGTGACGTTCCGCCCAGCGGGTGTACATGCGGTAGAGCATCTGACACCAGTCCTGCGCTTCGGTGCCGCCAGCGCCTGCCTGAAAGCTCATCATGGCGTTGTTCTTGTCGTAATGGCCGGTGAGCAGGGTTTCCAGACGGCAGGTCTCCATATCCTCTGTCAGCGCGGCAAAGCCGGTTTTCAGCTCCTCCAGCATGGAGTCGTCGTCTTCTTCCTCCGCCATCTCGCAGATGGTCATCAAATCGTCCCAGTTCGACAGCATTTTTTCATAATGCTCGATCTTGCTCTCGGTCTGACGGGTCTTGACAACGATTTTCTGGCTCTTCTCCGGGTCGTCCCAGAAGCCGGGGGCTTCCTGCATGGCATGCAGACGCTCCAGCTCGTTGCGCATTCCCTCCAGATTCAGGGAATCCGCCAGTCCGTCCAGCGCGGGGCGGCAGTCGTTCAGCTTCTGCTTATATGCGTCAAATTCAATATTCATCACAAATCTCTCATTTCGTTGGGATATAGGGTACATTTATGAATCCACGTTACTTCTCTGGTAATTCTATCATTGAATCCGCAAAAAATCAAGACGAGGTTGAAACTATAAATTGGCCCCTTCTCCCCTGTTTTACGATATCCTTCCGGCCATTTTATTATTCACAGGCCGCAGCCATATCAAACGGAGAAACATTTTTCCGCCGCACATAAAATCGTGTCGGAGCTGTTCACTCCGACACAATTTTATTACCGGAATACCAGCCAGATCAGTCCCGCGAAAATCAGCAGGGCAATGACGGCGGGAAGGAACAGGTTCAGAAACGCTGCCAGCAGCATAGCTGGCACATCGCCCTTCTCCTTGGGTTCCTTTTGCAGCTCCGCTTCCTTTTCCGGGTCAAGGTTTTTCTTTTTCAGCATTATCTCTGGTTGGTGATGGTTTTGATGTCGAACAGATAATTGCCGTTCTCATCGATCTTCTGCTGGTCGGCGAAGTGACACGCCACAAAGTGGCCGGGTTTCACTTCCTTCAGCTCCGGCGGCACACGCTTGCACTTGTCGCAGGCCATGTAGCACCGGGTGTGGAACTTACAGCCGGACGGGGGCTTGATGGGGCTGGGGATGTTGCCCTCCAGAATGATCCGCTCCTTGGTCAGGCTGTCGGGGTCCGTCGTGGGGATGGAGGACAGCAGCGCCACGGTGTAGGGATGCCGGGGGTCGGCGAACAGCTCGTCGGTCGCGGCAATCTCCACCATGTTGCCCAGATACATAACGCCGATCCGGTCGGAAATGTAGCGAACAGGTAGGTCAGGCCGTCTTTCTCTTTCAGCTCCTGCAGCAGGTTGATGATCTGGGACTGAATGGACACGTCCAGAGCGGACACGCACTCGTCGCACACCACGAACTTGGGCTTCACGGCAAGGGAACGGGCGATGCAGATACGCTGCCGCTGACCGCCGGAGAACTGGTGGGGATAGCGGTTGTACATATAGTTCTGCAGGCCGCACTTGTTCATCGTCTCGAACACGTAGGGCTTCATCCGCTTGGAGCCGCGCTTGAAGAACTTGTGGGTGATCAGACCTTCCTCGATGATCTGACCCACGGTCATCCGGGGGTTCAGGGAGGAATAGGGGTCCTGGAAGATGATCTGCAGATCCTTCCGCAGGAGACGCATTTCCTTGTATTTCAGGCGCTTCAGGTCTACGCCGTCATCCAGCATAGCCTCGTACTTCTGGAACTCCGGGTCGTCGGCATACTTGGCGCGCTCGGCGGCAAGCACCTTCTCCGCTTCCTCGGTGGCGGCTACGGCAGCCTTGTGGAGATTTTCCAGCTCGTTGATCTTTGCCTGATGGCTCTTGATCTTCTTCTCGCAGGAGGCGGCCTTCTTGGGCTCGTCCTCGGCGACGCCCTCCAGCATTTCGATCTCCATATGATGCTCGTCGATCTGGCTCTGCAGAGCGGCAGCGCGGAAAGCATGGCGATACCGGTTCAGCAGCAGTCCCGCACCCTTGGCAGTATCCTTCACCATGAAGCCGCCCAGAATCTTGGCAGCGTAATCAAGTGCGGTCTTGGCGTCGCAGGCAGCCAGATTCTTATCCTGAATGTCAAAGAAAGTCGCCTTGTCGCCCAGCGCGTCGCACTTCTTGGCCATTTCCTCAGCATGGGCAACGGCCTTGTGGTAATTCGACACGTACTTTTCGGCATTTTTCAGGGTGTCCAGCACATACTCCGGCGCGACGGTATCCAGCGTCCGTCCGTAGTACATCGTGCTGCCGGCAGTCTGTTCGTACAGCTGCAGGAGCACACGGCCCAGAGTAGACTTGCCGCAGCCGGACTCGCCGACAAGACCCAGCGTCTCGCCCTTGTAGATGTCAAGGGTGATGTCCTCATTTGCCCGGACATACATCTGCTTGGCGAAGAAAGAAGACTTGGCGACAGGGAAATACTTTTTCAGATTAGTAATGGACAACAATTTTTCCATGTTCAGCACTTCTCCTTTCTTCTTTGTCGGGGTAGAAGCAGCGGACGTACTGTCCCTCTGCCACCTGCTTCAGCTCAGGCTCCGCGTCGATGCACTTCTGGGTGCAGTATTTGCACCGGGGCGCGAACTTGCAGCCCTTGGGCAGGTCCAGCGGATGGGGCACGGCGCCGGGGATGGGGTCCAGCTTCTTCCGGTCATCGTTCAGCCGGGGGATGGAGTACATCAGTCCCTCCGTGTAGGGGTGGGACTTTTCACAGTTGGTGAAGATCACCCGCGCGGGCGCCTGCTCCACCACCTGACCACAGTACATGACCACCACGTCGTCCGCCATTTCATTGATAACGCCCAAATCGTGGGTGATGAACATGATGGCGGTGCCGTTTTCCTTCTGCAGATCGTTCATCAGCCGCAGAATCTGTGCCTGAATGGTCACGTCCAGAGCGGTGGTCGGCTCGTCGGCAATCAGAATGTCGGGCTTACAGGCAAGGGCCATGGCGATCATGACACGCTGCCGCATACCGCCGGACAGCTGGTGGGGATACTGCTTGGCAACTGCCTCAGGATTAGGGATCTGCACCGCTTTCAGCATCTCGATGCACTTGGCGGCGGCTTCCTTCTTGCTCATGCCCTGATGGATGATGAACGGCTCGGACAGCTGCTTCTTCACGCTGAACACCGGGTTCAGGCTGGTCATGGGTTCCTGAAAAATAACGGAAATTCGGTTGCCCCGGATGTGATACATCTGCTCGGTGGTGACCTTGGAGAGATCCTGTCCGTCAAAGGTGACGGTGCCGCCGGCGATATAGCCGTTGGCATCCAGCAGCCGCAGCACGCTCATAGCGGAGACGGACTTGCCGGAACCGGATTCACCCACGATACCCAGAGTCTTACCGGGGTAAATGGAATAGGAAACATCGTTTACAGCCTTGACAATACCGTTTCGGGTTTTGAAAAAGGTCTTGAGGTTCTTGACCTCCAGCAGAGGCTTATTCATGTCTGCCATTATTTATCCACCTCCGATTTGGGATCGAGCACTTCCCGCAGGGTATCGCCGATGATGTTGATGCAGATAACGACGATGGAAAGGAACAGTGCGGGGAATACCCAGCGCCACCAGTAGGACTGAATGACCAGCGCATTCCGGGAACCGTCAAGCATGTTGCCCCAAGTCGGGCGGGGCAGCTGGACGCCAAAGCCCAGATAGGACAGGCTGGATTCGGTCAGCATACAGCCGGCAAAGTCCAGCGTCACGGAGACCAGAATGACGGAGATCACGTTGGGCAGAATGTGCTTGAAGGCGATCCTGCCCTCCTTTACGCCCATGGAGCGGGCGGCGGTAACGAATTCCTTTTCCCGCTCGGCCAGAATCTGACCACGGATCAGCTTGGCAAGTCCCGTCCAGCTGAGCAGACCCAGAATCAGCATGATGATGAAGATTCGGGTATTTTCATGCAGGTCGGAGGATTGCAGGATAGCGGACAGAACCAGCGCGAAGGGCAGGAACGGAATTGCGCCAACGATCTCGGTGATACGCATCAGCAGGATGTCCACCCAGCCGCCGAAGTAGCCGGAGATACAGCCCACGATGATACCGATGATGGTGGAGACGATAACGGCGACCGCACCGATGGTCATGGTCATCTTGCCGCCGTTCATGAGCCGGTTGAACACGTCACGACCCATATCGTCGGTGCCGAAGACATAACCCTTCAGACCCCACGCCTCGACGAACTTGCCGTCTTTGAAGGCGTAATTCTGGAAGCCGCTGGAGAACACGGTGTCCACCGCGCCCGCTTCCTGCAGATCCGCGGGAACCTCACACTGCTTCCGGAAGTTCTGACCCCATGCGTACACTCTGCCCTGCTCGGTGACAAGGGTAAAGTGCCGGGTGCCGCCGGACACGTGCTTGATGGTGTCGCCCTCGGGAATCACGGGGGTAGCTTCCTTCATACCAGCGACGATCAGCTCGCCGTCGTCGGTGACAAGGGCAATGGCGCCGCCGGTGGCCGCAATGTCCACGATCTTCCGGTCGCCGATATACTCAAAGATATCAACGACCTTATTCTGGCCGTTCTCATCCTGAATGGTGATGGTGTTGAACTTGGAGCTCTTGCCGGGGACGAAGTTGCCGTCCTCGTCGATGCCGTACAGGCCGTCGTTGGTGAAGGCCAGCTTCACCAGCTTGCTCTCCTTCTTGCCGTGCTTGATGACGGAGGAAAGGTTCGTGGCGTTCAGGCCGTCGTTGCCCCATGCATAGATGGTGCCGTCCTCCATGAGGATAGCTGTGACCTGATTGCCCGCGACCAGCTGGCGAACCTGAGAAGCGTCGATGGTGTTGTCGCCCATCAGCTCCTCGGGCTGCTTCCGGGCGGAGGCGATCATGGAGCCTTCCCAGCCGTACTGGCCGTTGTCATAAGCACCCCACGCGTAGACATGGCCGTCCTCAGAAATGGCGACGGCGTGGTCAGTACCTGCTGCCGCGTGGACGATCTTGGCATTCTTCACTTCGTCCGGGATGTTCAGGGGGTTCAGCTTGGGGTCCTTGGTGTGGGTGTAGTAGCCCCAAGTATACATGTTGCCTTCGGTGCTGACACCGATGGTGAAGGTTCCGCGGGAGGAAATGTCCACCGCGCCGTCCTTCATATCGTCGGGCAGCTTCATCAGGCTCATGGTGGGTCTGACGTTCACGTGGAGCATCTCACTGCCGGTCTCCGTCAGGTCAACAGGCGCAAAGATGGGTCCGATAAACACGAACAGGAACATGCCGACGAGGATCACCAGCGCAATGACCGCCAGCGGATTCCGGAAGAAACGCTTGACCGCCAGCTTTCCGGGACTGTCATAGCGCTCGTCCGCAAGGGTGTACTCCTTGGAAGCGCCAAAAAACATCCGCTTCAACCAGCGCCATGGGGCAAAGCCCCTGGAGGAAGTATTCTGTTTGCTCATTGTTCCTTCCTCCTTTACTTGTTGACCCGGACACGGGGGTCAGCGATGCCGTAGGCAATATCAATTACCAGATTGCCCAACAGGGAAATGATAACATAGAACATCTGCAGCAGCAGCACGACCTCAAAGTCCTTGTCGTTCAGGGAGGCAATGTAGAGCTTGCCCACGCCGTTCAGGCCGAAGATATTTTCCACGACCACGGAGCCGGAGAAAATGCCGATGAACCAGCCGATGACCAGCGTAATAATGGGGATCAGAGCGTTCCGGAAAGCGTGAGAATAAATGACGGTCTTTTCCTTCAGGCCCTTGGCTCTCGCGGTACGGATGCAGTCGAGGCTCAGCGCCTCACTCATGGACGCGCGGACATAACGGGTCATGCCGCCCAGAGACGTAAAGGTCATGACGATCAGCGGCAGGGCCATGTAATACAGCTCGTCCAGAAATTTCTTCATGCCGGTGTAATCGGAACCGGGCGTTTTCATGCCCGACACCGGGAACCAGCCGAGAATAATGGCGAACAGCCAGATAAACACGATGGACGTGATGAATACAGGTATCGAGTAACCGACAATCGTACCCACCTGCACCGCCGTGTCCCGCTTGCTGCCCCGATGGACAGCGCAGAAGATACCAAGGGGAATGGTTATGCCAAGGCCAAGAATGGTGGCAAATATATTGATAAAGATGGTGTTCTTCATCGGCGCTTTCAGAACGTCATACGCAGGGCGGGAATACTTATAGCTCCAGCCGAAGTCTCCCTGCAGGATGCCCTGATACTTGCCGTTGATGGGAGCAACGCCCACCCAGCCAAGATAACGAATGAACACATTCTGATCCGTACCCAACTCATGGCGCTTCTCTGCCAGCTTCTTCTCGTAGAGCTCGCCTGCGTTGGGGTTGTTCTTCAGACTGGCCTTGTAGGAATCCACTTCTACCACCGCGCGGTCGTAGGGGATCATGGTGTACACAAGGAACATCAGAAGTGAGAGAATCAGTGCAACAACGACCATGTAGCCAAGTCGTTTAGCGATGTATTTTCCCATGGTATACTCCCTTTCTTAAGGCAGCGATCCAGACAGGGGAACGGAATCCCCCCGTGCCGGGCTGCCGCCTGACGTATTCATATATTCTACCCTAAAAATGCAAACAAAGCAAGTGTAGAAAACGGTCTCTGGGTCGAAAAATGAAATTTTTTACCTAAGAGGCCGCAAAAATTCAGGAAGCAGACCGTGATCGCCCTCAAAAGGACAAATCGCCGCCCAGTTCCGCCGGTCGCGAGTCCCCCGAAATGCAATTTGAGCGGCTGCATCCACCCTCTCCCCTCCCCGCAGCCAAGCTGCGGCAGGGACCTCTTTCGGCGCACAGACCGTTTTCCACGGGTTTTGTTTGCGCATTGTCCAAAACAGAGTTATCGGTTTTCATCAGAGTCCTTTTGTGCAAAGGTGCGGTCTGAGGAAAACCGACAACCGGGTCGCCCCTCTATTTTATTATAGTATGGGACATAGACTCCAAAATGGGGCAGCCTTTGGGGGCTGCCCCATTCCAAGTTCTACAAGCTCAAGCAGTCAGCCGGATTAGTAGCCCTTGATGTTGGAGTAGAGAATTGCACGAGCAGGTCCGAAGAAGGGAGAAGTCACAAAATTCTCAATGTTGGCGTTGTACACGTCATAGTAGTAGTTGGAGTACAGGGGGATGTCGGGCATGAGCTCGTTCCATCTCTCGATGTAAGCCATCCACCACTCGTTGTACTCGTCCTCGGTAGTGGCGTTGTAAACCATACCCATGGACAGGTAATCCATGCCCAGCTTGTCGCCGGAAGCCTCAACGGCCTCTTCGTAGGTCAGACGGTCAGCGGTCTGATCATAGGGGAACGCCAGATCGTAAGGATCGATGACCTTGTTGGAGGAGTAGCCGGCGTAATCGACGCTGGGGCTCCAGTTGTAGGCGTAGTCATAGACAGCGTTGTTCCAGCCGGTAGCCAGGTTGCACATGCCGTAGATGGGGGTTCCGCCGTAGCCCATGGAGGCGTCACGGTAGATGTTGCCAAGCAGGGTGGTAAAGTCACCGGTGGTAGCACGGATGACCATACCGGCAGCGGCAACGTCGGAGGAGTTGGCCAGATTGGTGTTCAGCAGGTCGGTAACGGTGTTGGGCGTGGTGCCGAACCAGTTGATGGCCAGAGGCATGTAGTACTCGCCGTTGATCTCAACGGTCTTGTAGACCACGTTATCGGTGTTCGCAACGGAAGCGTAGGTCTTGTTGCCGGCGTCGTTGCCGAAGATGTCCTTCGCATTGGCTTCCTCAGCGGTCAGCTTCTTGTAACGGACAGCGTCAACACCGGTAGCGCCCTCAACGTAGGGCTCGCCCTTGGAGTTGTAGATCCAGCCGCCCTCTTCCAGAACCTTCTTGGCGGTGTCGGGAGAGAAGGTGTAGTCGATCAGCTCGATGTCGTCCTGAACAGCCTTCCACATGTCGAAGTCGGGGGAGTAGGGGCCGTCAACGACGACGCCGTAGCCACCGGTGAAGGTCTGGCAGAACTCGGTACGGTTCAGCAGGTAGGTGATGGCCTGACGAACCTCGGGGAACATGGTGGGTCCGAAGTCGCACTCGAACTCGACCTTGCCGTAGCCGGCTCTCTGGTAGTGAACCTCGGAGAAGTTCACATCGTCAACGATCGCCAGAGCGGCCTTGGTGTCGTCACCGCCGGTGATGGCGGACAGGACGTCAACAGCGCCGGTCTTCAGCTGCTCCAGCTGAGTCTCGGAAACGACGAAGACATAGACAATGGTCTCGATGGAGGGGG
>OHJC01000502.1_pt1 | contig 22384 bp, 25 predicted proteins | sample 1568461 | NCBI WGS metagenome assembly OHJC01 (sample SAMEA3879535, study PRJEB24766) | human gut metagenome | biome: human-associated habitat; feature: feces | place: USA | collected 1985/1987 | reverse complement strand
ACTTTTTGCAAGTGCAAACGCAGGTGCGACAGAACCTGAATCAGAGCCGGCAGAGGAAGTGATTACGGAACCGGTCACAGAGGCACCACATGTACCTGAACCGGAACCTGTAGTAGAGCCAGGCCCTGCTGCAGACGAAGCTGTTGCAGATACGACAAACAGCGATCCGAACCGCCAGCTGAGTGCAGATGAAATAGCAGCACTTTTTGCAAGTGCAAACGCAGGTGCGACAGAACCTGAATCAGAGCCGGCAGAGAAAGTGATTACGGAACCGGTCACAGAGGCACCTCAGGCACCTGAGCCGGAGCCTGTAAGTGAACCGGAACCTGCAAAGTCTCCGGTTGTAGATTTGAATAACACAAATCGTAATCTGACACCGGATGAGATAGCAGCTTTATTTAGCAGTATGTAGTATTTTGGTAACTATTCAGTAAAGAAATATGCGGTATTGCATATTTCGTAAAAAATGAAGAAATAATATTTTGTAATTATCTCACAAATATGTTAAAGTGTGCATGTTATAAAAATATGCACACTTTATTTTTTTGAAAGGAAATATAAAAAATATATGGAAACAATCAGATTTGACGAATTAGAACTAAACCCTAAGATTTTGCGAGGCATCAAGGATATGGGCTTTGAGGAGGCAACTCCAATACAGGCTCAGGGAATCCCGGCAGTGCTTTCGGGCAGGGATGTAATCGGACAGGCGCAGACCGGAACAGGAAAGACAGCAGCCTTTGGTATTCCGGTGCTTGAGAGCGTTGATGCATCAAGTCACAAGACACAGGTTATCATCCTCTCTCCTACAAGGGAGCTTGCCATCCAGGTGGCAGATGAAATCAGGAAGCTTGCAAAATATATGCATGGTGTGAAGGTACTTCCGGTATACGGAGGACAGGATATCAGCCGCCAGATTAAGGCACTTAAGGGTGGTGTGCAGATTATTATCGGAACCCCGGGGCGTCTGATGGACCATCTCAGGAGAAAGACAATCAGGCCTGACCATGTAAAGACAATAGTGCTCGACGAGGCAGACGAGATGCTCAACATGGGCTTTAGGGAGGATATCGAGACAGTGCTCGAATACCTGCCACAGGAGCATCAGACAGTACTCTTCTCGGCAACAATGCCAAAGCCTATTTTGGAAATTACAAGAAAATATCAGCATGATGCTATCAATATCAAGATTGTGAAAAAAGAGCTGACAGTCGCAAATATCGACCAGTATTACTATGATGTGAAGCGCAAGGACAAGATAGATGTACTCACAAGACTGTTGGATTACTATAATCCAAAGCTCTCACTTGTATTCTGCAACACCAAGAAGATGGTCGACGAGCTGGCATATGAGCTTTGCGGACGCGGCTACAGTGCAGAAGGACTTCATGGCGATATGAAGCAGGTGCAGAGAGATCGTGTCATGAAGAACTTCAGAAACGGAAAGACAGATATTCTTATTGCAACTGATGTCGCAGCGCGCGGAATTGATGTGGATGATGTGGAGGCTGTTTTCAATTATGATCTGCCTCAGGATGACGAGTATTATGTACATAGAATCGGCCGTACAGGAAGAGCAGGCCGCTGTGGAAAGGCATTCTCCTTTGTAAAGGGCAAGGAGGTTTATAAGCTCAAGGACATACAGCGCTACTGCAAGACAAAAATTTATGCACAGCCAATTCCATCATCTGATGATGTTGCCAAAATCAGGGCAGAAAAGATTATGGACCAGATTTCCACCATTATAGATGAGGAAAATCTCACAAGTGTCATTGATATTATAGAGAATCAGATAAATGAGTCAGATTACACAGCAATGGATATAGCGGCGGCATTTTTATACCAGGCTATGGGTGCTTCAGAGATATCCACAGCTGAATCAAAGGACGACTATGATTTCCACAATACAGGAGCAGAGGATGGCATGGTACGCCTGTTTATCAACGTCGGAAAGAAGGACAAGATAAAGCCTGGTGACATTTTAGGTGCCATTGCAGGCGAGTCAGGCATGCCTGGCAGGCTTGTCGGTGCAATCGACATGTACGACAAGTATACATTTGTTGAGGTGCCGGCTGAGTATGGCAAGGAAGTGCTTAATGCCATGAAGAATGCGAAGATAAAGGGCCGCTCTGTGAACATGGAGCCTGCAAATTCACGATAGCAAAGTCAGGCTTTTCTGATGACGCATCAGCTTTTCTTGTTCTCAGTGGTTCTGAATAGTTACGATGGTTGTATAAAAAATACCGGGACACAAAATGTGTTGCCCGGTATTTTTGATTACTTGTCGTCATCGATTCCCCAATGCTCTTTCATGTAATCTTTTCCCATTCCTCCGCCGATATCATTTTGATTTCTGCGAAGATAATTTACAAATATTCCACCAACAACTGCAAAAATGATAAGTGCTGCAAGTACTACCATATGGTCTCCCTTCTGAAACATCTGTCAGTTTCAAAAAAGCTGTAATTATTCGTTCGAAAATAAACGAAAAACAATTGGCTGCCATTATTATAGCAGAATTGTCAGATAAGTCAATACACAAATCAACTATTGTTTACACTAAAGCGCAGTCGGATTACTGGTTACACTGTTAGTTGTGAACAGTAACGTGGCCGTGGCTGGTCGCAATGCTGGGTGTGAACAGTAACCGACCGGCAGCAAAATCACGCGTCAGCCAGCATCAGCACATGCTTCACAATTGATTTGATTATATTAACCGCAGTCTCCATGCCCTCAACTGATATGTGCTCAAATGGGCCGTGGAAGCCGTAGCCGCCGGTACCGAGGTTTGGACAAGGAAGTCCCATGAAGGATAAACGTGCGCCGTCTGTACCGCCGCGAACCGGGCGTGATAGCGGCTCTAGACCGTTTTCCTCTATAGCAGCCTTAGCCAGGTCGATAATGTACATGTTGTCCATTATGATTGAAAGCATATTCTCGTAGGAGTGGGTGATAGTCAAAGAAACAGTGCCCTCACCATATTTTTTGTTCATCTCTATCTCAAGAGAGCGGAGAGTATCAAGTCTTTTAGCAAAAAGAGCCTTGTCGTGGTCGCGTACAATATATGACAGACGGGCTGATGCTACATCACCGCTCATATCACACAGATGGTAAAAGCCCTCTCTGCCCTCAGTTGTGGCAGGAGTCTCGTTTGCAGGCAGCGCTGCGGCAATCTCGCAGCCAACCAAAGCAGCATTGACCATAATGTCCTTTGCTTCGCCCGGATGCACGTTGACGCCCTTTATGGTAAATTCAGCGCTTGCGGCATTAAAGTTTTCATAGGCCACCTCGCCCTCGTAATCACCATCCACGGTGTAGGCAAAATCTGCCTCGAAATAGTCCAGATCAAACAAATCCGCACCCTTTCCGACCTCCTCATCGGGGGTAAATCCAACCCAGATATCGCCGTGAGGAGTGCCCTCTGCGATAATCTGCTCTAAGGCGGTCATAATCTCAGCCACACCGGCCTTGTCATCGGCACCAAGCAGTGTAGTGCCATCTGTGGTAATGAGAGTGCGTCCGGAGAGGGCTTTAAGCTCAGGAAAATCGCTTACTCTCAGGTATTCGCCACTGCCTCTAAGCAGCACATCGCTTCCGTCATAGTGACGCAGCAACTGTGGCTTGACATTTTCCCCGGAAAAATCAGGTGCAGTATCCATATGTGCAATAAATCCGACCGCTTTTTTGTGCTCCATGCCGGCAGTGGCAGGCAGCAGACCATACACGTAACAATGGTCAGTGAGCACAACCTTGGATAAGCCAAGCTCCTTAAGCTCTGACTCAAGCTCTCTTGCGAGTGCAAATTCCCTGTCACTGCTTGGTATTTTATCACTTGCTTCATCAGATGTGGTGTGATAGCCCACATATTTTAATAATCTTTCTTCTACTTTCATTATCAGTAAATCCTTTCTGAGAGACTTTGGATGGGAAATCTGGAATAAAAAGTCTCTGTATATAGAAAATAATATAGCTTAAAACGGTGTAAAATCAACTGTTTTACAAAAAATCTAAAAAAATTTAAAAAAATTAAAAAAAAGTGTTGCATTTCTATAAACTATACTATATAATAAATTTCGCGTTAAGGAAAACGCAAACAAATTAATAAACGCGCTTCTAGCTCATTTGGTAGAGCACCTGACTCTTAATCAGGGTGTGCAGGGTTCGAGCCCCTGGAGGCGCACTCAAAGGTACCGGTTTTATGGACGTATGAGCCATAGGGTTGGTGCTTTTTTATTATATCATGAAGCCTTGCTTCATGATCAACATTCGTCGTTCGCCGAATGCATAAATGCATTCTTCTCACTTGCACTCATTATATCATATGCTTACGCATATGATAGGCCTGCGGCTGATACTTATGCGCATTCGCGCGTGATATAAGGGTCAAAAGGTATCATGTCATTATTTGGATAGGCTGGCAGCTCAGGCACATAAAAGTGAAATTAATATTGAAATTTTGAAATAATGAGTTTATACTGTTGAATAGGAAAAAAGTAACATTTGGAAAGATGCTTTGGTCGGAGTAAAATATGATGAATGGGGTAGACAAATATTCAACAGACAATATAGCGGATAACGAAATGATAATTGCAGTAGATGACGTGGTAAAGAAGGACTATGACAGTGCGGTTGTACGTATAAAGAAAGCGCTTGCGCGCTTGAAGAGCACCGGTCACGTGGAAAAATATGCAGAGTATCTCAATATCCTGGGATTGGTATATGAGCTTGAGAACGATGAGTCAAAAGCCTTTGAATGTTATCTGGAGAGCCTTGCCACGGCAGAAATTATCCGCTCGAGAGATCTTAAGGCTATGGTTTACAGTAATATCAGTTCAAGCTATAGCAAGATGGGAAGAGATAAGGAAGCGCAGAGATATTTCAACGATGCCAGAGACGAATATGACAGTTCCTCAGAAAAATCTGAAGAATGTCATAAAAGCTGGGTCATGTTTGACTATATAAATCATGCGATTAACGACAGATATGTTGCATTATCTTGAAGCAATCAGCTTGCAGATAGGGTTTCCGACAGCAGAGAATTTCTCCTCGTACTCGGTCATGATGTTGCCCTCATTCATTGCAGCATCATGATGCAGGTCGCGTGTACTGGCGTCGAGGTGCCATTTATCAGAGCTTTCAATCTCTTCCAGAGAGAAGGTGAAGAGGTCCTGGTTGTCAGTCTTGAACTCTATGCGTCCGTCAGGTGCGAGAAACAAATCATATCTGGCAAGAAATTCGCTTGAGGTGAGGCGTCTTCTTGCGTGCCTGTCCTTCGGCCATGGATCGGAAAAGTTCAGGTAAATGCGGTCAACCTCATTACGGTCAAAAATATCCGGAAGAGTTGCGGCATCAATGCACAAAAAGTGCACATTTGGCAGCTCGTCCTCCTGCATTTTTTGTACAGCACGAAGAAGCACACTGGTATATCGTTCGATACCTATATAGTTAATCTCGGGATGAAGCCGTGCCAGATCCATCAGAAATCTGCCCTTTCCCATACCAACCTCTATATGAATCGGATTATTGTTTCCTAAAAAATCATGCCATTTTCCTTTTAATTCAACAGGCTCCTTTATGCAATAAGGGCTGTTGTCGATGACTTCACCGGCGCCCGGGATATTTCTAAGTCTCATGTAAATCTCCTTATAAAAACGTAAAATTTCATATAGATAATACCCTACAATTGTGTGGGTGTCAAAATAAAATGGAAAAATACGATGCACATGCCCTTGATAACATGTTTTTCATACATTATAATTAGAAATAGTACATTTTTGGTTATAGTACTGAACAGCTACCCAATTTTAGAATTAATAGGAACAGATATGAAGCATAAAATTATAAATTTAAAAAAATCAGGAATACTAATAATGGCAGTGTTTGCTATGGTCACTACGCTTTGTGCGAGACCGCTTATGGCATTTGCGGATGGTGATGACACGTACTGGCCGGAGGGACCGCAGATAAATTCACCGTGCGCCGTGGTGATGGAGGTCAATACAGGTACGGTGCTATATGAGAAAAATTCACACGAAAAGCATTATCCTGCAAGTATCACAAAGATCCTCACCACATATCTGACTATACTCAACTGCAAGATGGATGAGAAGGTTACATTCTCAAAAGAGGCGGTGAAGGAGAGCAGTGATGGTTCGTCGAGCATCAAGAGGGATGTGGGCGAGGAGATGACCATGGAGCAGACACTATATGGAGTTATGCTTGAGTCGGCAAACGAGTGCGCATATGCTGCAGCAGAGCATACAGGCAAAAAGCTTGGGGGAGATTACAGCACATTTATTGATCTGATGAACAAGGAAGCCAAAGAATTAGGCTGTACAGATACACATTTCAACAATGCAAATGGTCTGCCCGATGAAAATCACTGGACAAGCGATATGGGGCTTATCTCGTGTGCAGCATACAGAAATGACGAGTTTCGAAAGATTACAGGCACAAAGACCTATATCATACCACCTACAAACAAGCATACCGAGGATACTCCGCTGTACAATCATCATGCGATGCTGCATCCATTTAAATCGTATTCACAGTTTGTAAATCAGGATTGTACCGGCGGCAAGACCGGCTACACTTCAGTGGCTAACAGCACGCTTGTCACTTATGCGGAGAAGGATGGCTTGACGCTGTGCACGGTTATTATGAATGCGCAGTCGCCTGACCAGTATGCAGACACAAACACGCTGCTCAATTACTATTTCAGTAACTTCAAGGCACTAAGCATAGCTGAAAATGAAAACAGCGCAGCTACTGACAATACGCCGGATCTGGGCGTGATGAATGAGCACGGCATGTATGCAAAGGTGTCGGAAAACTATGTTGTTTTGCCAAACAATGCGGATTTTTCAAGCGTTAAAAGGGAAGCTGCTGACATGAAGTCCGACAATAAGGATGCTCTTGCTACAGTCAGATACAAGTATGGTGATCATGTGGTAGGCTGTGTGGATCTGCTGAAATCAGGAGCAAAGGTCGATCTGTCGTACTTTGATGAGAACAGCAGACAGAACGTGGAAAGTGATATAATAAGGATAAAGCCGGTATATTTTCTCTGGGTGCTCATACTTATCTCAGTGATTATTCTGAGCATTTTCATGATTAGAAGAATATCAGACAATATATATGTGTTGAAACACAAATGGAGCATTAAGAAGGAGCAGCGCGAGCGCTTCAGGGAGCACAAGCTTGAGAGAAAACAGCGCAGAAGGAGAGACAATCTGAAGTTCAGCGGTCGACATAAATATTAATACATTTTTTATTATGACATTATAAATGGAGGCAGAAATGAGTGATGAAAGATGCGCCCTCGTGCTTGAGGGTGGAGCCATGAGAGGTATGTATACAGCCGGAGTACTCGACTGTTTTATGGACCATGATATTAGCTTTGATGCTGTTATCGGTGTTTCGGCGGGAGCACTTTTTGGAGTGAATCTGCTGTCAAAGCAGCGTGGCAGGGTTATACGATACAATAAGAGGTTTAACAGTGACAAAAATTATATGGGTATCAGGCCGCTTCTTCGGGAGAAAAACATAGTGAGCACGAAATATGCCTATGATACAGTACCAAGAGAGCTTGACCCGTTTGATGATGAGGAATATAAGAAGTCAGATATCCCATTTTATGCGGTTGTGACGAATATCAGGACAGGTAAGCCTGAATATGTGCAGATAAAGAGTGTCTTTGACCAGATGGATGTGCTCAGGGCATCGGGCTCCATGCCTGTAGTGTCAAAGCCGGTGAAGCTGGGGCATGAGTGGTATCTGGATGGCGCGGTGACGGACAGCATCCCATATGAGCATATGCTTGATATGGGCTATGACAGAGTGGTTGTCGTGCTGACAAAGCCGGCAGACTATATAAAAAAACCTATGCCAAGGTTATTTACATCGGTATACAAAAAGCGTTTTCCGAGGTTTTACGAGGCATTTTCAAACAGGCATATCATGTACAATTATCAGCTTGAGCATCTTAAGGAGCTTGAAAAGCAGGGCATTGCTAAGGTGTTAAGGCCGTCGGAGCACATTAAAATAAGCAAGATAGAAAAGGATCCTAATAAGCTTGAGAGCCTGTATCAGCTTGGATTACGTGATGCCAAGAGGCTTTTAGCCGATAAGCAAGGGATGGAGAAGCAGTAATGAATATACAACAGGTACAGACGATCATAGCTGATGCCATGGAAAAGCACAACGGAATAGTGAAAAAAGAAGAGCTTACAAGGCTTGGTATAGACTACAGGCGAATTGATAAGCTTGTCAGGGAGGGGAAGCTTGTCCGCATCAGAAACGGCTATTACACCGACCGCGTGGATGATTTTTCTGAGGATGCACTTGTCGCGGCACTTTTTCCGGATGCAATGCTTTGCATGGAAAGTGCACTTTACGCCTATGGCTATATAAAGGAGAAGCCTTACGGATGGACGCTTGCCGTGGACAAAAACACATCAAAATCGCGTTTTAAGATGGACTATCCCAGAATCATTCCGTTTTATACTGAGCCCACAGCACTTACGCTTGGAGCTACAACCATTGAGCTTGGAGGCAATACCTTTGGAATCTATGATAAAGAACGTGTGATATGCGACTGCCTGAAGTATGAGTCGAGACTGGACCGCAATGATTTCAAGGCAGCTGTACAGTCGTACATAGCGGATACGGACAAGGATATTTCCGTGCTCATGGATTATGCAAGGGCGAGGCGCGTGGTAAAGAAGGTGCAAAGCTTCATAGGAGTATGGTTGTAGTGAGGGTAGATTTAAGACATATAAGCGATGAGAAAAAATTATCGTACAGCGATGTGTTATGGCAGTACGTGAAGCAGGATTTTCTCTGGCGCATAAATAATGCCGGTCTGGGAAAAGTGCTGTGGCTTCAAAAGCCGTATTTTGTAACAGGAGAAAAGCTGGCGTTTTATTATGTATATGGCAGCCCCGGTGGCAGGGCAGGGGATAATGGTACGCCGTTTGATGTACTGCGCAATATCATTATAGGCAATGCAGGGCTTAACAGTCACAGTGATGTGGTATGGACTAATGCAGAATTACCTAAGCAGACGGCAAAGGTATCAGCTAATGAACCGGATGCCAGTGATATGCAGCCGCTGATACATACGTGGAATCTAAGCGCTATGTGTGATGGCGGGGAAGTACCGTTTGCAGTGAGGCTTGAGCGCCTTAATGAAGCGGATGCAGGAGTTCCCATGACTAAAAATATTGTTTTTATGAACAGCTTTTATGGAGACGCAGATGTTTGTATTTTTTCGCCTGAATCCAGGCTCGGAGAACAGCTGTTTGAGATAATGGATAAGCTTGAGCTGGTTAGCGATATGAAACCATATGGTGATGCATATGAGATACTTAAGAGATATTCGGTCAGCGGAAGGCAGATAATTGATAATTTTAAGGTTAGAGCGAAAAATAAACCGAAGACAGTGAGCATGCACAGGCTTGAGCAGGTGTATGGTTATCGCAGCTATGCGTATATGAAAAGGCGCTGGGAGCAGTATTGTAAGAGGCTGACACGACAGCAGAGGGCATATGCGAATGCAGGCTGGGAGGAGACGCTTGATTTGATACTTGATTTCCTCACACCGGTCTGGAGCGCGTTCTGCAATGATGAAATATTTTATGATGACTGGATGCCGGAGCTTGGAAGATTTCTGGGCTAAAAAGGATATATAGGTACTTAAATGGAAAAAGAACTGATAAATAATTCACAATCAAATATTTATCCGTTTCACATGCCGGGGCATAAGCGCCGTGGCAGTGATATAGGTGCAGAGCTGGACCCGTATGCTATTGATATAACAGAGATAGACAATTTTGACAATCTGCACCACGCTGAGGGCATTATAAAGGAGGCGCAGGCTGAGGCAGCGGCACTTTACGGTGCAAAGCGTGCATATTTTCTCATAAACGGAAGCACCTGCGGTATACTGGCAGCAATATCTGCGGCTACAAAAAGGGGAGACAAGGTGCTTGTAGCAAGGAACTGTCACAAGGCGGTGTATCATGCGCTTTACTTAAGGCAGCTTCACCCGGTGTTTACATACCCTGAAATTACACGGACAGGGCTGCAGGGGCAGATAACCGAGGCACAGATAAGGGCGGCATTTGATGAAAATCCCGACATAAAAGCGGTTGTGATAACCTCGCCTACATACGATGGTGTGGTTTCCGATGTGGCGGCAATCGCATCTGTGGCACATGCACATGGAGCTTTACTCGTAGTTGACGAGGCACATGGCGCGCACTTTGGCTTTGGAGGCGGCTTCCCTCAAAATGCCATAGCGCTCGGGGCCGATGCGGTCATAGTGAGCCTGCACAAGACGCTTCCGGCATTTACACAGACGGCGCTTTTACTGCTGGGTGGGATGCGTGAAGCTGCAGTGGAGAAGTTTCTCGGCATTTATGAGACAAGCTCACCGTCATATGTGCTTATGACAGGCATAGAGCGCTGCATACACTATGTGCGCGATAATAAAGAGACAGCCTTTGCACAGCTTAGAAGCAAACTTGACAGATTTTATCAGAAGGTCAGCGGACTTTCGCATCTGAACGTGGTCAGAAAAAGTGATTTTTCTGCTGACGAGGCATATGATTTTGACGAGTCAAAGATTATTATATTTACGAAAGAGGCTATGAATGGACATACGCTGCTTGAGCTTCTGCTCAAAAAATATGAGCTGCAGCTTGAGATGGCAGCGGGCAATTATGTACTGGCGCTGGCATCTGTCATGGATACGGATGAGGGCTTTGACAGGCTTGCGGATGCTTTGATTGAAATAGACAGCCAGCTCGAAAAATATAAGTCTGATTTTGAAGAGTTTTATGATATATTAAAACAGGAAGGTGTGGTACATCAATTTTACTTTCCTGTCAAAATGGATACAACTATATACCAAAAGCTGCCTGCCGTAATGGAAATGTATGATGCCTATGATGCAGAACATCAGGCGGTCTATGCCTTTAAGGCAAGCGGGAAGGTGAGCGGTGCCTTCATAAATATATATCCGCCGGGGATACCGCTTGTGGTGCCGGGAGAGATAATGAACGACAAGCTCATAGATGATGTAATAAAGGCTGTAAATTCAGGTCTTGAAGTGGATGGCCTGTATTTTGATCCGGATGCCAATATGTGGAAGTTTGTTGCGGTGTTGTAAGCAACAGTTTGACATAGCAAACAATCATATTTATACTAATTAAAATATAAGAGGTTTACAGATGGGTAAGATTTTCTGCGTGATGGGAAAAAGCGCATCAGGCAAGGACACTATATACAACAAAATACTGCAGGATGATTCACTCATGCTTAGCAGGATTATCCCGTATACCACGCGCCCGATAAGGGACGGAGAGACACAGGATAAGGATTATCATTTCTGCAATGAAGAGGATGTAAAAAGGCTCAGTGCACAGGGACGCATCATAGAGCTTCGCGAGTACAATACAGTGTACGGCGTGTGGAAATATTTCACGGTAAACGATGATGATATAGACCTTCGTTGCAAAAGCTATCTGACAGTCGGAACACTCGAGTCTTACACAAAGATACGCGATTATTTTGGCAGTGACAAGGTTCTGCCAATCTATGTGGAGGTGGAGGACGGCGACCGTCTGATACGCGCCATTCACCGGGAAAAGGGGCAGCAGGTGCCTAAATATGAGGAGATGTGCCGTCGTTTTCTGGCAGACGCATCAGATTTCTCTGAGGAGAAGCTGCATGAGGCGGGGATTACATGTCGCTTCATAAATGATGATATGGACACTGTGCTTGCCGAGATTTCAGCATACATACGACAGAGTTCCTAATTGCAGAGCAAGATGATGGTTACAGCCTGCACATAAATGTAACCGGAAACGAATAAGGAGGCAGCCTCATGGCAGTCAGAGTAAATGAAGTAAATCAGGTGACACAGGTTCCTGATGCACAAAAAACACAGGCCGGTGACGGCTCGTTCAAATTCACACTGGCCAGCGCCATAACAGACGCTGATCTCCAGGCAAAGGTAGATGCGCTGATGCAGGATATCACAGTACAGGGCAACAGAATAGCCGAGCATATGGATATCAGGGATATGAAGCGATATCGCGGGCTCATAAAGGATTTTTTAAATGAGGTGGTCTACAGATCGCATAAATTTTCCAGAGAAAATTTCCTCGACAGGAGAGGAAGGCACAGAGTTTATGGTATAATAAGACTGATAGACAGCAATCTGGATGAGCTGGCATCAGAGCTGGTGGAGGATGAGAAGGATCATCTGTCCATACTGGCAAGAATCGGAGAGATACGCGGACTGTTGCTTGATATACTCACTTAGGAGATAAAAGCTATAACAGACACAGGTAGACTAAAACGGAGGCAGCAGCTATGGCAGGATTTAAGGATATAGTAGGAAATGAGCAGATAATAGAGCATCTGCAAAATGCCATATCAATGGGAAAAGTCTCACATGCATATATAATAAACGGACCACAGCTGTCCGGCAAAATGATGATAGCCGAGGCATTTGCCAGGGCACTGCAGTGTGAGAAGGAGGGCATAGACGGTTGTGGAGAGTGCAAATCGTGCCATCAGGCAGATGACCACAATCATCCTGATATCATATATGTCAGTCATGAAAAGCCCAACAACATATCGGTTGATGACATCAGGACACAGCTCAACAACGATATAGTGATAAAGCCGTACAGCAGTAAATACAAGATTTACATAGTGGATGAGGCTGAAAAAATGAATCAGCAGGCGCAGAACGCGCTTTTAAAGACCATTGAGGAGCCACCGGCATATGCGGTCATCATGCTTCTCACCACCAATGCAGACAGCTTTCTGCAGACCATCAGGTCGCGCTGCATCACACTCAATATGAAGTCGGTAAAGGACGAGGTGATAAAGGCATACCTGATGAACGAAAAGCATATTCCGGATTATCAGGCAGATATCAGTGCCGCATTTGCACAGGGCATCGTCGGAAAGGCTGTTAAGCTCGCCTCATCAGACGAGTTCAACGAGCTAAAGGAGTCTGCACTGTCGCTTATAAAGCGCCTCGATGACATAGATCTCTACGAGCTGGGCGCAGCGGTAAAGCAGATAGCTGAGTACAAGCTTAAGGTGCAGGATTATTTTGACCTGATTATGGTATGGTACAGAGATGTGCTGTATATGAAGGCGACAAACGATGTTAACGGACTCATATTCAAGGATGAGGTCTATGATATAAAGAAACAGGCAGCAAAGCATTCCTATCAGGGAATCGAGGCAATACTTGAGGCGCTTGAGAAGGCGAAGATAAGAATTAACGCAAACGTTAATTTTGACCTGGTAATTGAGCTGCTGCTTATGACCATAAAGGAGAACTAATCACATGACAAAAATAGTTGGTATCAGATTCAGGACAGCAGGCAAAATATATTACTTTGACCCGGCTGATTTCGACCTCGACATGGCAATGCATGTTATCGTGGAGACAGCAAGAGGCATAGAGATGGGAACTGTCCTCATTCCGCCGAAGGATGTGGATGATGATAAGGTGGTTTCACCGCTTAAGCCTGTCATCAGAGTGGCAACCGACGAGGATGAGAAAACGGTTGAGAGAAATAAGGAAAAGGAAAAAGAGGCATTTGCCATCTGCAAGGAGAAAATCATAAAGCACGGACTTGAGATGAAGCTGGTGGATGCAGAGTATACCTTTGACGGAAACAAGCTGCTGTTTTACTTTACAGCAGACGGCAGAATTGACTTCAGAGAGCTCGTAAAGGATCTGGCAGCGGTATTCCGCACGAGAATCGAGCTGCGCCAGATTGGTGTCAGGGATGAGACCAAGATGATGGGAGGCATCGGAATATGCGGCAGACCGCTCTGCTGTCATTCTTATATGGCAGATTTTGTGCCGGTTTCCATCAAGATGGCAAAGGAGCAGAATCTTTCGCTCAATCCGACCAAGATATCCGGTGTGTGCGGAAGACTCATGTGCTGCCTCAAGTATGAGCAGGATACATATGAGTATCTGAACAGCAGAATGCCGTCAGTGGGAGAAAAGGTCAAGACACCTGAGGGAATAATCGGAGAGGTCAAGTCAGTCAGCGTGCTCAGGCAGCTCGTGCGTGTTGTCATTGACAACGGCGAGGAGAAGGAGCTTCGTGAGTACACTGTAGATGATCTGCGCTTAAAGCCGCGCCAGAAAAAGGATGTAAAGCTCACCGAGGAGGAGCTTCGCGAGCTCAAGGATCTCGAGGATATCGGCGACGAGACGATGGAGGACAAGTCACAGGAGAAACCGCAGAGAAACCGTGGACACCGTGACAACCGCGACAATAGGGAAAACCGTGACAGCAGGGACAACAAAAATGAATATCGCGAGCGCCGTGATAAGCGTGACAACAGAGAAAGACGTCCATACAGGGCGGACATAGAGGCAGCGGAAGCTTCTGCAAATGAGACAAATGAAGTAAATGCTGCAAATGCCGGCAGAGAAAATAAGGACGGTTACAAAAAGCCGTACAAGGGCGGCAAAAACAGACCAAACAAGCAGAAATACAACCGCAACAAGGATTACAAGAACAAAAACTATAATAAAGATTACAACAGGGACAAAGACAATGGAAGCACTGATACACAGTAATGAGCGCCTGGACGATTTGTGCCGCAAGGGCTATAGGCTCATACAGGATCCAAAGCTGTTCTGCTTCGGCATAGACGCCGTGCTTTTATCTGACTATGCAAAGGTAAAGCGCGGCGAGAGAGCTGTGGATTTGTGCACCGGAAACGGTGTGATTCCGATACTTCTTGAGGCAAAGAATAACGGAGAGCATTACAGCGGGCTCGAGCTTCAGCCTCAGTGTGCAGACCTGGCGAAAAGAAGTGTGAAATATAACCATCTTGAGGACAAAGTGACCATAGAAGAGGGAGATGTGTGCAATGCATCGGAGATTTTCGGGCGCGAGTCCGTGGAGGTGGTGACGGTAAATCCGCCGTACATGATAGGTCAGCACGGTATCAAAAATGCAGACGATGCCATGACAATAGCACGCCACGAGGTCAGGTGCACACTTGACGATATAGTCAGGGAGAGCGCAAAAATGCTCAAATTCAATGGGCGTTTTTACATGGTTCACAGACCATTCAGGCTGGCAGAGATCTTTAGCACGATGATGAAATATCATATCGAGCCAAAGCGCATGCGTCTTGTACATCCCTACGCGGACAGGGAGCCAAACATGGTGCTCATAGAGGGGTTAAAGGGCGGCAAAAGCCGTATCACCATCGAAAAACCGTTAGTTGTATACAAGGAGCCTAATGTATACACGGATGAGATATATGAGATATACGGCGATAAGCCCCGGAATAACGGAAAATAACAGGAGAATCATATGACAGGAACACTGTATCTGTGCGCAACTCCGATAGGAAATCTGGAGGATATCACATTCCGTGTGCTGCGCACACTTAATGAGGTAGACCTCATCGCAGCGGAGGATACGAGAAACTCCATAAAGCTGCTCAATCATTTTGAGATAAAGACACCCATGACGAGTTATCATGAGTTTAACAAGATAGATAAAGCCTACCAGCTTGTGGCAAAGCTTAAGGAGGGCAAAAATATAGCCCTCATCACCGATGCCGGAACCCCCGGCATTTCTGACCCGGGTGAGGATATTGTGCGCATCTGCTACGAGGAGGGCGTGCCTGTTACCTCGCTTCCCGGAGCGGCAGCGTGCATTACAGCGCTCACCATGTCGGGCAGGCCGACCAGGAGGTTTGCGTTTGAGGCATTTTTGCCGAGGGATAAAAAGGAACGCGCGCGCGTCATTGAGGAGCTTAAAAACGAGACCCGGACAATCATCATCTACGAAGCGCCTCATCATCTTATAAAGACAGTCACAGAGCTTTACAATGCGCTCGGAGACAGAGAGCTTACTGTGTGCAGGGAACTTACGAAAAAGCACGAGGAAAAGGTGCAGACTACATTTTCGGAGCTTTTGGAGCGTTCAAGGACACAGGAGCCAAGAGGCGAGTATGTGCTTGTAATCTGTGGCAGAAACGTGGCTGAAATAGCAAAGGAGCAGCAGGAAAGCTGGGAAGCCATGCCTCTTGAAGCGCATATGGCACACTATGAGTCACAGGGCATCGACAGGAAGGAAGCCATGAAGCTCGTGGCAAAGGACAGAGGTGTCAGCAAGAGGGATATATACAAACAGCTCCTGTAAGCTGACAATAATACATTCTGCAGCAAATAGTTAGGATTGGATATGAACGATATAAAACATGACATAAAAAAACGACATAAGAACCTGACAGAGTTCAGATACATCGCAGTTGGCTTTTTTCTGACAATATTATCAGGGGCAATAATGCTGAGCCTTCCGTTTTCTTCAAGAGACGGACAATGGACTAATTTTCTGGACTCACTTTTTACGGCAACAAGCGCAACCTGTGTGACAGGTCTTGTTGTGTTTGATACTTTCAGACACTGGAGTATTATAGGGCAGCTCGTGATTCTGGTGCTGATTCAGATAGGAGGCATGGGCTTCATCTCAATCGGTGTGGCATTTTCCATGCTTCTGCACAAAAAAATCGGACTCAGACAGAGGGATCTGATGCAGGAGAGCGTCAATGCACTCGAGATTGGTGGAATAGTAAGGCTTTTCAGCGTGATAATAAGGGGAACCTTCCTTATCGAAGGCATAGGAGCGGTGCTTTTAGCAATCCGCTTCATACCGGATTTTGGCATATTAAGAGGCATATATTTCTCGGTGTTCCACTCGATATCTGCATTTTGCAATGCGGGCTTTGACCTGATGGGCATAAACGAGGAGTACTCATCGTTTACAAAATATGCCGCAGATCCGTTAGTCAATATAACAATTATGCTGCTTATCATCATAGGTGGTATCGGTTTTACCATATGGAATGAGGTCAGAATCAAAAAGCTTAAGTTTAGCAGATACTCGCTCCACGCCAAGATAGTAATATCAACCACACTGATACTTGTCTTCGGCGGCGGACTGTTTATGTATATTTTTGAAAAAAGTAATACCATAGCAGGCATGGATACACCGGGTGCCATATTTGCATCGTTATTCGGCTCGGTTACGGCGAGAACGGCAGGCTTCAATACAGTAGACACAGCAGCACTGACACAGGAGAGCAAGCTTTTGACTATAGTGCTCATGTTCATAGGAGGAAGCCCGGGCTCGACAGCCGGCGGAATCAAAACCACAACAATGGCGGTCATGATAATCTATATTGTTTCTTATATGAGAGGAAGCAACGGCTGCAATGTGTTTGGCAGGAAAATAAGCAGTGAGGTAATCAAAAAGGCCGGAATGGTGCTTATCATCAATCTGGTGCTTGGCCTTACAGCGGTGATAGCTATACTTGCCACATCCAATATGAAGATGGACGATGTACTGTTTGAGGTATACTCTGCAATCAGTACGGTCGGCATGACAACAGGCATCACAAGAGATTTAAATACAGTAGGACGCATAATTATCATAATTATGATGTATTGTGGAAGAATCGGAAGCATGACCTTTGTGCTTTCGTTTGTGCATAGACCGGATAAAGCCAATATAGAGCTTCCGGAGGAAAAAGTTATCATTGGATAAGGATAAGGAGAAACGAAATGAAATCAATTTTAATTATTGGAATGGGTAAATTCGGACACCATCTGTGTGCGGATTTGATTAAAAACGGAAACGACATTATGGTGATGGACAAGGACGAGGCCAAGGTCAGGGATTTAATCTATGACGTGACCAAGGTGCAGATAGGTGACTGTACCGACCCACAGGTAGTAAAAGCACTCGGAATCAACAATTTCGATTTGATTTTTGTATGCATCGGCACCAATTTCCAGAGCTCGCTTGAGATAACAAGTCTCGTGAAGGAGATGGGCGGAAAATACGTCATCAGCAAGGCAAACAGGGATGTGCATGCCAAGTTCCTGCTTCGAAACGGTGCGGATGAGGTTATCTACCCTGACCGCGACATGGCAGAGAGAGTGGCAAAGAAATACAGCGCTAACCATGTGCTTGATTATGTGGCGTTAAACGATGATTACTCAATCTACGAGATAAATCCACCTGAAGGCTGGGTAGGAAAGAGCATCAAGGAAAATAATGTGCGCCAGAAATACAATGTAAATATCGTTACAGTAAAGGAAGCCGGAAAGAATCGCGTACTTCCGCTGCCGGACTACGTGTTCAAGGCAGACGATGCAGTGATGGTGCTTGGACTGAATGCAGATGTGGACAAGCTGGTGCGAAAGCTATAAAAGTGTGGCTCAAAAAATAATAGGCAGCAATTTAAAGAAGAAAGGATGGATACATATGGGTAACAATGACAGCAGTGTAGAAACATTTTTGCAGTGGATAAAGGCTTCGGACAATATTGTATTTTTCGGCGGAGCAGGTGTATCAACCGAGAGTGGCATACCTGATTTCAGAAGTGTGGACGGACTTTATAATCAGAAGTATGATTATCCGCCCGAGACCATCCTGAGCCATACATTTTACAGGAAGCATCCGCAGGAGTTTTACCGATTCTACCGTGACAAGATGCTCTGCCTTGATGCAGAGCCGAACATCACGCATTACAAGCTGGCAGAGCTTGAAAAAGCCGGAAAGCTTAAGGGTGTTGTGACGCAGAACATAGATGGACTGCATCAGAAGGCCGGCAGCAAAAATGTAATGGAGCTGCATGGCAGTGTGCTGAGAAACTACTGTGAGAGGTGCTTGCAGTTTGTAAGCGCAGAGGAAATCCTCCACTCAACAGACGTGCCAAAATGCCCAAAGTGCGGCGGCCCGGTAAAGCCGGATGTCGTATTGTACGAGGAGGGCTTAAATCAGAAAACGCTTGAGGATGCAATCTACTACATCAGTCACGCCGATGTGCTCATAGTGGGCGGTACATCACTTGCGGTATATCCGGCGGCAGGCCTCATAGACTATTACAATGGAAACAAGCTCGTGCTTATCAACAAGTCCACCACACCGATGGACGCAAGAGCAGACCTTCTGATACAGCAGGGACTGGGCTCTGTATTTGAGCAGATAGAGGTGTAAACAGAGGATAATACACAGCATATTAAATGGCAGGCATAGGTAGAAGAGGAATATAGAATGGATAAATACGCAGTAGGAGATATCGTAAAACTGAAAAAACCGCATCCGTGCGGCAGCAGCGAGTGGGAAATCATGCGTGTCGGAGCAGACTTCCGTCTGAAATGCATGGGCTGCGGACACCAGGTTATGGTGCCAAGGAAGCTGGTCGAGAAAAATGACCGCGGTCTCACCAAGAAGCAGGCTTAGATAGAATAGTAAAAACAGAGGTGCAGTTTACTGCACCTCGTCTTTTTATTTATATTCAGCCACAGAGTAAGGGACGTACGCCTGTGCCCTCCCCCTGTCCGCGGCGCATGTCCCGACCTGATAAAAATTAAAGAAAAATTGCAAAAACCCCTTGAAAAGTACCACGATTCATGTTATTATCTAGACTCGTGATATAAAATTCCTTGCTCATAATCAGATTTATGAGCCAGAGACCAAAAGGAGGTAACATTCGCATGAACAAATATGAATTAGCACTCGTCGTTAGTGCAAAGATCGAGGATGATGCGAGAACAGCAGTAGTCGAGAAGGCAAAAGAGTACATCACACGTGCCGGCGGTACTGTTACAGAAGTTGAGGAGGCTGGTAAGAAGAGATTAGCTTACGAGATTCAGCACATGACTGAGGCCTTTTATTACTTCATCCAGTTCGATGCTGAGGGAACAGTCCCAGCAGAAATCGAGCAGGACGTTCGTATCATGGACAATGTTCTTCGTTTCTTATGCGTTAGAAAAGACGAGGCATAGTATAAGAAAATAGGAGATTGTATTATGAACAAAGTAATACTTATGGGTAGATTAACCAGAGACGCAGAAATCCGCTATGCCCAGGGGGACAACTCACTTGCAATAGCAAGATTTTCACTTGCAGTAGACAGACGCTACAGCAAGAATGCAGAGGAGCAGTCAACGGATTTCATCAACTGCGTAGCTTTTGGAAAGATAGCAGAATTTTTTGAGAGATTTGGCCGTAAAGGAACAAAATTTGTTGTTGAAGGCCGAATCCAGACCGGCAGCTATACAAACAAGGACGGACAGAAGGTATACACCACTGACGTCGTGGTTGAGAATGCAGAGTTTGCAGAGTCCAAATCAGCCGCATCAGGAAATGCAGGCGGATTTGCACCGGCAGACAGACCTGCACCTAGCCAGGCTGCTGGGGATGGCTTCATGAACATTCCGGACGGAATCGACGAGGAGCTTCCATTCAATTAGTAGTGTCCACGAGGACAAATATTCAAGGAGGTAACAAAAATGGCTTACAATAAATCAGCTGATGGTTCATCAATTAAGAGAAGACCAATGCGTAGAAGAAAAAAAGTCTGCGTATTCTGTGGAAAAGACAATGTCATTGATTACAAAGATACAAATAAATTAAAGAGATACATCTCTGAGAGAGGAAAAATCCTTCCACGCCGTATCACAGGAAACTGTGCAAAGCACCAGAGAGCTCTTACAGTAGCAATCAAGAGAGCACGTCATCTTGCTCTTATGCCATACGTTTGCGAATAAGATAAATGTATGATAAATCCCGACTACCGGATGGTGGTCGGGATTTTTTAGGTTAAAAATGTTTTATGTTTAAAAAATTAATATTTGTTGCATAATCAAATTACATAGTATAAAATGAATATAAAACAAATACTAATAAAAAGGGAGGGTTCAAATGGATACATACATTGTTTTCTGGTTGGCAGCCACCGTAGTTTTTGTTTTAGTTGAGCTTATGACAGTCGGGCTCACATCCATATGGTTTGCGGCAGGCTCATTTGTAGCGTTTATAATCGCACTGCTTGGCGGCAATGTCGTGGTTCAGGGAATTGCATTTATACTCGTTTCAGTCGTGCTTTTAGCTCTCACAAAGCCATGGGCCGGGAAGTACATCAATTCCAGGACAGTGAAGACAAACGTGGACAGTCTGGTCGGAGAAAGAGCTGTGCTCACCGAGGATGCTGACAGCATGAAGCAGACGGGAAAAGCCGTTGTAAACGGTCAGGAGTGGACAGTCAGACCGCAGGACGAGACCCAGGTCATAAGAAAAGGCGAGCTTATCGAGGTAGTAAAGATAAGCGGAGTAAAACTAATTGTAAAAAGGGTAAAGGAGGCTTAACCGGAAATGGAAGGATTAATAGCACTTGCAGTGTTACTCGTAATCGTACTTATAGTACTGGTAAACTGCATCAAAATCGTGCCACAGGCACACGCGATGGTAATTGAGCGTTTGGGAGGATATCTCACCACATGGAGCGTAGGACTTCACCTCAAGGTGCCATTTATCGACAGAATAGCAAAGAGAGTCATCTTAAAGGAGCAGGTGGTAGATTTCCCGCCACAGCCTGTAATCACAAAGGATAATGTAACAATGCAGATAGACACTGTAGTATATTTCCAGATTACAGATCCAAAGCTCTACGCATACGGAGTAGAGAATCCAATCATGGCAATTGAGAACCTCACAGCCACAACACTTCGTAACATCATCGGAGACTTAGAGCTTGATGAAACACTCACCAGCCGTGAGACAATCAACACCAAGATGCGCGCAACACTCGATGTGGCAACAGATCCATGGGGTATCAAGGTAAACCGTGTCGAGCTCAAGAACATCATACCTCCAAAGGCCATCCAGGATGCCATGGAGAAGCAGATGAAGGCAGAGCGTGAGAGACGAGAGGCCATTCTTCGTGCAGAGGGTGAGAAAAAATCAACAATCCTTGTTGCAGAGGGAAATAAAGAGTCAGTCATCCTCGATGCCGAGGCTGAAAAGCAGGCAGCCATCCTTCGCGCAGAGGCAAAGAAGGAGGCAACAATCCAGGAGGCAGCAGGTCAGGCAGAGGCTATCCTCAAGATACAGCAGGCCAATGCAGACGGACTTCGCATGTTGAAGGAGGCAAATCCGGATAACGCAGTGCTCCAGATAAAGAGCTTAGAGGCATTTGCCAAGGCAGCAGACGGCAAGGCTACAAAGATAATCATCCCATCAGAGATTCAGGGGATTGCAGGTCTTACAAAGTCAATTGCAGAGATAGCTGCGGATAAGACTGAGAAGTAATTATATTTAATCAAAATGAATACCGGAAGATGAGAGCACACAAAAAGCATCGCATGTATCATATCAATATCAGATATATGCGGTGCTTTTTAGATTGCATAGAATTGTGCTTAGATTACACAGGATTGCCCTGAACTCCTGTAATTCCAAACTGGCTAACTTGAAAAAGTAAATTCCAGTGCAGAAGTAAATTCCACACTCATTTAAAA
>OHJC01000487.1_pt1 | contig 22809 bp, 16 predicted proteins | sample 1568461 | NCBI WGS metagenome assembly OHJC01 (sample SAMEA3879535, study PRJEB24766) | human gut metagenome | biome: human-associated habitat; feature: feces | place: USA | collected 1985/1987 | reverse complement strand
ATAAATATTATTAACAAAATATAAAATATTTGATTGACTTTTATGTGCAGGTTTGTTATACTGAATCACGTAGAAAAGAGATAACATTGACGAACAGTTATCATTAAAGAAGGATTGTTACTGTTAGGCAGGCAAAACCAGATTTTATGAGCGTCACCGAAGGAATCAAGGGGGATGCCTTAAAGTTTGGCTTTTTTATTTATTAGGGAGATTCTCCCGAAGTTAGAGAAAGGCCAATCGGATGGTTATAGACAAAATAATTAATAACAACATTGTATCTGCATTTGATGAAACAGGCTTAGAAGTTGTTATCATGGGACGGGGAATCGGATTCCAGATGAAGCGGGGGCAGAAAGTTCCGGTGGAGAAGGTTGAGAAGATTTTCCGCATCAAGAGTCAGAGCATAGCAGAACAGCTCAAGGAATTGCTGGCGAAGATGCCGCTTGAGCAGGTTCAGATCTCCAATGAGATCATTTCTTATGCGAAGAAGACAATGAAGCTGAAATTAAATCAAAGCATCTATGTTACATTGACAGATCATATCAGTTTTGCAATCAGCCGCTGTAAAAAGGGGATTCATCTTGAGAATGCGTTGCTGTGGGAGATTAAAAGATTTTATCCACAGGAATTTGAACTCGGAAGATATGCGGTAGAACTTGTGAAAAAGAGACTGGATGTAGAGATGCCTGAGGACGAAGCAGGATTTATTGCATTGCATTTTGTCAACGCAGAGTATGGAACAGATATTCGGGATGCGGTACGATTTCCAAATCAGATGAAAGAGATTCTTGGAATCGTAGCAGATGAACTTGGAATTGAGATGGATGAAGGCTCGCTGCATTATGAGAGATTTCTGACACATGTGAAGTTTCTTCTTCAGAGGATTTATCGTAAGGAATTGCTGGAAGAGGAAGAGAATGAGATCACAGAGATGATGCAGAGAAAGTATCCGAAGGAGTATTCTTGCAGCAGAAAAGTTGCAGATTACATAGAACAGACGGCAGACTGCAAGCTGTCAGGAGAGGAAGTTTTGTATCTGACACTCCATATTCGCCGTGTTGCGATGGCGGATTCGGAGGACGAATAAGGTTGCTTTGAACGGTAACAAAAGTGAAAGGCTGCATTGAGAAATGAACAGCCGCAGATGAACTTGGACTTTAGCGCATTGCGCTTTTGTCATAGATGGTTCTCTGGTTTGTGGAAGACCCGGAGGATCAGAGGTGATTTTGACCGGAGGACTCATTTGCCGGTTAAAATAAAAAGGGATTAAAAATGAGAGATTATTAAGGAGGGAATTCTATGAAATTCGTACAGAAATTAGGAAAAGCTCTTATGCTTCCTGTTGCTTGTCTTCCGATTTGTGGTATCCTGATGGGATTAGGATACGCAATGTGTCCATCTACTATGCAGGGTGGAGATGTAACTGGTATTGTTCAGCAGATCGGATTTTTCCTTGTAAAAGCTGGTGGTGCCTTGATCGATCATATGGCACTCCTCTTTGCAATCGGTGTTGGTGTTGGTATGTCTGATGACCATGATGGTACAGCAGGTCTTGCTGCACTTGCATCTTGGCTGATGATCACAAACCTTCTTTCTACTGGAGCAGTATCTGTTCTTAGAACACTGGAAGAAGGATCAACAGCATTTATCGCATTCAGCAAAATCGAAAACCCATTTATCGGTATCATCGCCGGTATCATCGGTGCACTTTGCTACAACAGATTCAAATCAACTAAGCTTCCTGACTGGCTGTCATTCTTCAGTGGTAAGCGTTGTGTAGCAATCGTTGCAGGTGTTGTTTCTATTATTGTATCTGCAGTTCTGCTCTTTGTATGGCCGGTACTCTTTGCAGGACTGGTTGCACTTGGAAAAGGAATCGAAGGAATGGGAGCTCTTGGAGCTGGTATCTATGCATTCTTTAACAGATTACTTATCCCGTTCGGTCTGCACCACGCACTGAACAATGTATTCTGGTTTGATACAATCGGACTTGGAGACCTGTCACACTTCTGGAATGGAGAAACATCTGCAGACGTTTCCTGGAGTCTTGGAATGTACATGTCAGGATTCTTCCCATGTATGATGTTTGGTATCCCTGGAGCAGCTCTTGCTATGATTCAGTCTGCAAAGAGCAATAAGAAGAAAGTTGCAATCGGACTTATCGCATCTGCAGCAATTTCCGCATTCGTTTGTGGTGTTACAGAGCCATTCGAGTTCGCATTCATGTTCCTCGCTCCGGCACTTTACGTTGTATACGCATTACTGTATGGTATCTTTACAGTAATCACAGTAGCTCTTGGATTCCGTGCAGGATTCAGCTTCTCAGCAGGACTTACAGACCTTATCTTCTCTGCTTCCCTTCCGGCAGCAGCTAAGACATGGCTTATCATTCCTCTTGGAATCGCAGCTTTCATCGTATTCTACGTTGTATTCCGTTTCGCAATCGTTAAATTCGATCTGAAGACACCAGGTCGTGAAGATGACGATGATGATGAAACAAAAGTTGTTCTTGCAAACGATGACTTCACAACAGTAGCTAAGATCGTTCTTGAGGGTGTTGGTGGAAAAGATAACGTAGAGTCTGTCGACAACTGTATCACAAGACTTCGTCTTGTAATCAAAGATTACACAAAGGTTGATGAGAAGAAGATCAAATCTGCAGGTGTTGCAGGTGTTGTTCGTCCATCTCAGAAAGACGTTCAGGTAATCATTGGAACAAAAGTTCAGTTTGTAGCTGACGAGTTCAAGAAACTTTGCAAATAAGTTTAAATGATAATTAGGTTATCCGGGATAATGATGTGAAAGAATACGGATAACACACACATTAATAATCCCTTTTCAAAAGCGGAAGTGGAATCGGCGAAGAGCCGGGGACACTTCCGTTTTTTATATATTAGGAAAGTTCTTTCCTAATATATAAAAACGCTCCGCTAGGGATGCGCACTGCGGCGTACAAGGTAGGTGTCGCAAGCGACCACCGCAGGCGCAAGAATGGGCCAAGGTACATTCTTTGTTCTATTAAAATTAATTAACAGTCTAATTAGTTTATGTGCAAAAAGTATTAAGAAAGTGTGAAAAATAAGAAAAAATATTGACTTACTTAAGAGAAAGTACTATATTTTCAATTAGTTAATTAACTAACTAATTTTAGCGTTCGTTCTGCAGGGAAAGTGATAGTCAGAGCTTTTATTTTGCAGAACATATCAATAAATCAAGGAGGAAAAAGAACGTGAAGTGTCAGAAAAAAGATGTTCCATTGCTTGGATTGATGGGAAAGAGCATGCATTTGATAGGGAAGAGGGCACAGGAATTGTATGCAGAATACGATTTGAACAGAGCCCAGTCAGGTATCTTATTTGCCCTTCATCAGGAAGATTCCATGTCTCAGAAGGAACTTGCGAAGCGCTTGAATGTAACGCCGCCATCAATTACATCAATGATCAAGAAGATGGAGCAGGAAGGTTATATTATAAGAAAAGCGGATGAGCAGGATCAGAGGGTGATGCGTCTCACTCTTGCAAAGAAAGGGAAAGATTGCGTAGCTTATGTAATCAAGACAGCTGAGAAACTGGAAGAAATCGTGTTTGAAGGAATGACTGCGGAAGAGAAGATGCTTTTTCGCCGGCTGCTCTTGCAGATTTTAGAGAATGTGGAGTAATAAATGGAGTAGATTGCTGTCGCTTAGAATCAGCGGTTAGTGATAGATTATGTAACTTGAAGAGAGTTGTTGTTGCTCGCACATATTGCGAACAGTAACAGAGAATTACTAGGAAAGGAACCACGCAGATTATGAAGAATTTATTCAAATATGCTGCATCATACTGGAAAGCAATGATTGCAATCTTGCTGATTCTGGTTTTGCAGGCGTATTGTGATCTGTCCTTGCCGGCCTACACATCAGATATTGTAAATGTAGGAATCCAGCAGGGCGGTATGGAAGATGAAGTACCGAGACAGATTGCAACAGAAGAAATGGAAAAATTGCTTTTGTTTGTGTCGGAAGACGATCAACAGACAGTAATGGATGCATATACAGAAGATAATACATCTTATAAGAAAGAAGCTTATGTCCTGAAAGATTCTGTTGCGGAAGATGAACATACATTGAGAAAGCTGAAAGAGATCCTTCAGATTCCAATGATGATGACATCAGGAATTGAGTCCGGAAGTGATACAACAAAGCAGATGGAAGAGAAACTGAAAGAGCAGATGTCACAAGGAATGTCCCAGGGAATGCAACAGTCAGTGCCACTCGATGATATGTCTATGTTTGATCTTCTGAAAATGCTTCCGGCTGAGCAGAGAACAACAATGGTTGAGAAAATCGAAGAGCAGATGTCAGAGATGCCAGATACGATTCTTGATCAGGCAGCAGTCAGTTTCTGCAAGAGTGCATATAAAGACCTTGGAATGGACATGGATCAGACACAGATTCATTATCTGTTAAAAACAGGAGGTCAGATGGCTGCACTTGCTCTTCTTGGAATGGTAGCAAGTATTATGGTTGCATTTCTGGCATCAAGAGTTGGAGCAAGTGCAGGACGTGATCTGAGAAGCGGAGTGTTCCATAAGGTTGTTGGATTTTCAAACAACGAGTTCAATCACTTCTCAACAGCATCTTTGATCACGAGAAGTACGAATGATATCCAGCAGATTCAGATGCTGATCGTTATGTTGCTTCGTATGGTTCTGTATGCGCCAATCCTTGCAATCGGTGGAGTGCTGCAGGTTATGAAGACCAATGTATCCATGTCCTGGATCATCGGACTTGCGGTTATTATCATTGCATTTGTAGTTTTGTTGCTGTTCCTTGTTGTTATGCCAAAGTTCAAAGTGCTGCAGAATCTTGTTGACAAGTTGAACCTTGTAACAAGAGAGATTCTGACAGGACTTCCGGTTATCCGTGCATTCAGTACAGAGAAGCATGAGGAAGAGAGATTTGATGATGCGAACCGCACACTGACGAAGACGAATCTTTTCGTTAACCGTGCAATGACATTTATGATGCCGGTGATGATGTTAGTCATGAACGGTGTATCTGTTCTGATCGTATGGACGGGAGCACACGGAATCAGTGATGGACAGATGCAGGTTGGAGATATGATGGCATTTATCCAGTATACGATGCAGATCATTATGGGATTCTTAATGCTTTGTATGATTTCAATTATGCTTCCAAGAGCAGCTGTGGCAGCAGATCGTGTTGAGGAAGTATTGAAGAGTGAGACAATGATCCACGATCCAAAGCAAGAAAAACATTTCCCGGAAGACGGAAAAGGAGTACTTACTTTCGATCATGTATCTTTCCGTTATCCAGGTGCAGATGAAGATGTTCTGGAAGATATTACATTTACGGCGAAGCCGGGTGAGACAACAGCAATTATCGGAAGTACCGGAAGTGGTAAGTCTACGCTGGTAAATCTGATTCCACGTTTCTATGATGTGACATCCGGAGATATTACGCTGGATGGTGTAGATATCCGTGAAGTGAAACAGCATGAACTTCGTGAGAAGCTTGGATATGTTCCGCAGAAGGGAGTTCTGTTCTCGGGAGATATCGCATCTAATATCATGTTTGGTAATTCACATGGAAGTGATGATGAGATGATCGAGGCGGCAGAGATTGCACAGGCAACAGAATTTATTGACACAAAACCGGAGAAATATAAGAGCCCGATCTCACAGGGAGGTTCGAATGTATCCGGTGGACAGAAGCAGAGACTTTCTATTGCAAGAGCAATCGCAAAGCACCCGCAGGTATTTATTTTTGACGACAGTTTTTCTGCCCTTGACTATAAGACGGATGTAACACTCCGCCGTGCGCTGGCTGAAAAGACAAGCGGAAGTACGGTGCTGATCGTTGCACAGAGAATCAGCACGATCCTGCATGCAGAGCAAATCATAGTATTGGACGAAGGCAAAGTGGCAGGTAAGGGAACTCATGCGGAGCTTCTCAAGAACTGTCCGGTATACCGTGAAATCGCAGAATCCCAGCTGTCCAGGAAAGAGTTAGAAGCAGCGTTAAATGAGCAGACAGATGGAAAGGAGGATCAGATTCATGGCTAGAATGCATGGCGGTCGAAGACCGAATGAAAAAGCAAAAGACTTCAAAGGAACAATGAAGAAACTGATCCGCTACATGGCAATTTACAAAGTACAAGTATTTTTCGTAGCCGTGTTTGCTATCTGTGGAACAATATTCAATATTGTCGGACCGAAGATTTTAGGAAAAGCAACGACAGAGATTTTCAATGGACTTGTAAGTAAAGTTTCCGGTGGAGACGGAATGAATTTCGGTAAAATCGGACAGATTCTGCTGACTGTTCTTTGCCTGTATGTGATCAGCGCAATCTGCAGTTTTGTGCAGGGATATTTGATGACGGGGGTGTCTCAGAAGACAACCTACCGTTTGAGAAGAGAAATCTCTGAGAAGATCAACCGCATGCCGATGAGCTATTTTGACACAAAGCCGGTAGGTGAAGTGCTTTCCCGTGTGACAAATGATGTTGACACACTTGGACAGAGCCTGAACCAGAGTGCGACTCAGATGATCACATCGGTTACAACTCTGATTGGTGTATTTATCATGATGTTGTCAATCAGCCCGCTGATGACAGTGATTGCAGTTTTGATTCTTCCGCTTTCTGCCGGATTGATCGGATTCGTAATGAAACATTCACAGAAATATTTCGTAGGGCAGCAGACATACCTTGGAAATGTGAATGGACAGGTAGAAGAAATCTATGGTGGTCATAACATCATCAAGGCGTTTAATAAAGAAGAGGAAGTAATTGAAGTATTCAATGAAACAAATGATAAGCTGTATGATTCCGCATGGAAATCCCAGTTCTTTTCCGGTTTGATGATGCCTGTAATGCAGTTTGTAGGAAACTTGGGTTACGTGGCAGTGGCAATCCTTGGCGGATATCTGACAATTAAGGATGTGATCGAGGTTGGAGATATCCAGTCCTTTATTCAGTATGTACGTAACTTTACACAGCCATTGCAGCAGATCGCACAGGTGGCGAATATGCTTCAGTCAACAGCTGCAGCATCAGAGCGTGTCTTCGAGTTCCTGGAAGGACCGGAAGAAGATCAGACAGTAGAGAATCCGGTTTCTGTAGAGAATCTTCAGGGAAATGTTGAATTTGAGCATGTACGTTTTGGATATAATGAAGATAAGATCATCATTAATGACTTCTCAGCGGATGTGAAAGAAGGCCAGAAGATTGCAATTGTTGGTCCGACAGGAGCCGGAAAGACAACAATGATCAAATTGCTCATGCGTTTCTATGATGTGAATGGAGGTTCGATCAAGATTGACGGACACGATGTCCGGGACTTCAATAGAAGTGAACTCCGTGAAATGTTCGGAATGGTTCTGCAGGATACCTGGCTGTTCCATGGTACGATCAGTGACAATATCCGTTATGGAAAACTGAATGCGACAGAGGAAGAAGTGATTCAGGCAGCGAAGGCGGCACATGTGCATCGTTTCATCCAGACACTTCCGGGAGGATACAATATGGAACTGAATGAAGAAGCAAGTAATGTATCCCAGGGACAGAAACAGCTCCTCACAATTGCAAGGGCAATCCTTGCAGATCCGAAGATCCTGATTTTGGATGAGGCAACAAGTTCAGTTGATACCCGTACAGAAGAAATGATCCAGAAAGCAATGGACAATCTGATGAAAGGAAGAACAAGCTTTGTTATTGCCCACAGATTATCAACGATCCGTGATGCAGATCTGATCCTTGTTATGAAAGACGGGGATATCATCGAACAGGGAAATCACGAGGAACTTCTTGCAAGAGGCGGATTCTATGCGGATCTGTATAATTCTCAGTTCGAAAGTACGACAGAGATCGCGTAAGGAAAATTTTACAAGCTAATAAGTTTATACACTAAGGGCAGTCAGAAGATTGCTGGTCGCACATCGTGTGAACAGTAACGGCTGCTCTTTTTAAGAAAGGAAAACAAGATGAAAACAAGTACAATTGTCCGTAAAGCATTTGCGGCAGGAGATATGGTAAGAGATGCCGGATTAAAGACACCGGAAGATGTTCAGAGATTTGATGACATTGTTTATGGAGAAGATAAAGTCTGGCAATCGTTGGATGTATATCGTCCAAAAGCAACTAATATAGAAGAAAAACTTCCGGTTATTGTCAGCGTGCACGGTGGAGGCTGGGTCTATGGTGATAAGGAAGGCTATCAGTATTACTGCATGAGCCTTGCACAGAGAGGATTCGCAGTTGTGAATTTCTCCTATCGTCTGGCACCGGAGTCAAAATTTCCGGCATCTATCATAGATACGAACCTTGTGTTTGGCTGGATCTTAGATCATGCAGAAGAATATGGATTCGATACAGAGAATATATTTGCAGTCGGCGATTCTGCCGGAGCCCATATGCTTGGTCTGTATACAAATTTATGTACAAATCCAGAATATGCAAAAACTTATGAAGATAAATTTGGAATCCAGATACCGCAGGATCTTAAGATTCGTGCAGTAGCCCTGAATTGTGGTCAGTACCATTTTGGCCTGGAAGAAATGAGCAATGAGATGACAGATAATCTGATGAAAGAACTTCTTCCTGAAGGTGGTACACCGGAGGAATTAGAGTTGGTTAATGTAGACACATATGTGACAGAGAATTTTCCACCGGTATATCTGATGACAGCAGAGAAAGATTTCCTGAAAGAGCAGGCACCACTACTGGAGAAAGTTTTGAAAGAAAAGAAAGTTTCGTATATATATTCCTGCTACGAGGGAACAAAAAAGAAATTGGAGCATGTGTTCCATCTGAATATGAAGCTGGCAGATGCAGACAGGTGTAATGATGCAGAGTGTGATTTCTTCCGCCAGTATTGTAGATAGATGAATGTTACTGGTCGCGCATAGGGTGAACAGTAATAGATTGGAGCTTTTCCTTTTTTTTGGTGTGGAATTGCAGGAAGTAACTTGTTATAATGTATACAAGGCAGAGAGAACACTACTGATAGCATGGAAGGAGGCTCTTGAACAGATAGAACTTACACGATATGCGGAAGCATTCGAAAACGAAGGGATAACGAATATTTTGAAATATGGAATCGCCTGTTATAAGAAAAGATGCAGAGTTCTAGTACAAAAGAATAAAATCAATATATAAGCAGGATTTGTTTTATATTCTATACAGAAAAAGGGCGCGTGAAAACTTTCACACGCTCTTTTTTACAATGATAAAAATTCAATTGCATATTGTTCAAGTGAAGCAAGAAGCTTATCAAGTGGAAATACTTTAAGATCATTTACCGCATCTTCGGTAACACTGAGATATCCATGCAATGAATCCAGGACTTGCTGTACATTTCCATACTGAATTTCATTGATTCCTGGATTTATTATCTGTGCGTTCAGATCGAGTGGAATGTGATAGCGGTTTACAAGATAAGTATTCATCTTTGTATAGTCCCCGTAATAATATTCCTCAGTAAGATATTTTTCAAAAGGGATATAAGTCTGGAAATTTCTGATATAAACGGTTACAATTTCTTCTTTTGTATCTGTAATCTGTCCGGTTTCATCATAAAAATCAACAATCTCCGGAATAAAATCCTTGAAAAACCGACGGTCGATATATAAATGAAAATAGTAGCCCAAAACACTGGAATCAGAAAGAAGAGAGTCGTATTTAGCAGTAAAACGTGTTAAATCCGGAAATACCATCATCTTATCGCGATAAACAGGATTCCGGAAATGTGAAAGCTCTTTTTGGTCTGTCGCATCCGGTAGAAGATTCCCAATCAGAAAATCATTTACAGATTGAATCGGATAAGGAAAATCAGGGTACTCGTGAAGATGGCTTCGCAGCATCTGGGCTGCAGTTAAATGTAAAATAAAACCAGGCATGAGAAAATCCTTTCATATATAAAGCTGATATTATCTTAACATGAAATGAGTATATTATACAAGCGAGCTGATACAGGAGTAAAAGAAGTCCTTTTTGTCATGTCACGAATTTGATATTTTGAGTTCTTATTTTGTATATTAATGTGTTCTGATTTGATATTCTTTTATCACAGTAAAGATAGAATTGCAGATAGTAGGAATTGCTGCAATTTGTTTATAATAAGTGTGATAGGAGAATGTGAAGTATGAAATATGGTTTTTTTGACGAATCGAAAAAAGAATATGTGATCACAAGACCGGATACACCGGCACCTTGGGTGAACTATCTTGGATCTCCAGAATATGGAGCAATTATTTCTAATAATGCAGGTGGATATAGCTTTGCAAAATCAGGAGCGAACGGAAGAATTTTAAGATATATCTTCAATCAGTTTGACCAGCCGGGAAGATATATCTACTTAAGAGATCAGGAGAGTGAAGATTATTGGTCAGCTTCCTGGCAGCCGGTAGGAAAAGATCTGAATTCTTATAAGAGCGAATGTCATCATGGTACAGCATACACAAAGATGATGGCTGATTATAGCCAGATCCATTCAGAAGTAAGATACTATGTTCCGCTGAATCAGTCTTATGAAGTATGGAATCTTGCAGTGACAAATACCTCAGATCGCATGCGCAAGATCAATGTAACAGGCTATGCAGAATTTACAAACAACAGCAATTACGAGCAGGATCAGGTAAATCTTCAGTACTCTCAGTTCATTACAAGAACAGTGTTCCGTGGAAACCGTGTGCGGCAGCTGATCCATGCCAATCTGGATCAGCTGGAAGATGGAAAAGATGTGGATGACAAGATTGTTGTTGACCGTTTCTTCGGACTTGCAGGTGCAAAGGTTGATTCCTGGTGTGGAAGCAGGGAAGGTTTCCTTGGAAGATATCATGGATACAACAATCCGGTCGGAGTGGAAGATGGTATTTTAAATTGTGAAGGAAATTATAATGAAAATGGATGTGGAGCATTAGCTACAATCCTGACTTTATATCCGGGAGAGACAAAAGAAATAGCATTTATTGTTGGTATGAAAGAAGATGCTGATGCAGAAACAATCATGTCTCGTTATGAGGATTGTGAAACAATCTGCAGAAATGAACTGGAAGAACTGATTCAGTACTGGCATGGACATCTGTCCCATTTCCAGGTGAAGACACCAAGCGAAGAATTTAATACAATGATTAACACATGGAATGCATATAACTGCTTTATGACATTTATCTGGTCACGTGCTGCATCCTTTACATATTGTGGACTGAGAAATGGATACGGTTATCGCGACACAGTACAGGATATCCAGGGTGTGATCCATCTGGCACCGGAGATGGCAGTAGAGAAGATCCGCTTCATGCTTTCTGCACAAGTAAATAATGGTGGAGGGCTTCCACTTGTAAAATTCACACACAATCCGGGACATGAGGATACACCGGATGATGCTTCTTATGTGCAGGAGACAGGACACCCGGCTTATCGTGCAGATGATGCGCTGTGGCTGTTCCCAACAGTATACAAATACATTTCCGAGACGGGAAATCTGGAATTTATCGATGAAGTGATTCCGTTTGCAAATAAAGAAGAAGGTACCGTGTACGAGCATTTGAAACGTGCAGTAGATTTCTCCATGAATCATCTTGGAAAGCATGGTATGCCGGCAGGCCTTTATGCTGACTGGAATGACTGCTTAAGACTCGGAAAAGATGGAGAGTCAACCTTCGTTGCATTACAGTTCTACTATGCAATGACAATTTTGAAGGAATTTGCTGAGTATAAGAAAGACACAGAATATCTGAATTATCTGGAGGAAAGTCAGAAGAAGCTGGAAAAACTGATCCAGGATCTCTGTTGGAACGAAGACCGCTTTATCCGTGGCTTCACAGAGGATGGTGAAGTGATCGGACAGCGCACAGATCCGGAGGCAAATATGTGGCTGAACCCACAGAGCTGGTCTGTGATCAGTGGACTTGCAAATGAAGCGCAGGCAGATCTTGCACTTCAGAATGTATATGACAAACTGAATACAGAATATGGAGCAATCCTGATGGACCCTCCGTATCATGCACATGCATTTGAAGGTGCCCTGGCTGTGATCTACAATGCCGGAACAAAGGAAAATGCAGGAATTTTCTCACAGTCTCAGGGATGGATCATTCTTGCAGAGGCGCTTCGTGGACACGGAGAGAGAGCATTTAACTATTTTATTGAAAATGCACCGGCTGCACAGAATAATCGTGCAGAGATCAGAAGACTTGAACCATACTGCTATGGACAGTTCACAGAAGGAAAACACAGCCCGAACTTCGGCCGTTCTCATGTACACTGGCTGACAGGAACAGCATCTACGGTTATGGTGGGATGTGTAGAAGGAATTCTCGGAATGCGGCCAGACTTCTATGGACTGAAGATTGCTCCGTCAGTACCGAAAGAGTGGGAGGAATTTGAAATCGAAAAAGATTTCAGAGGTTCACATTTACATATCGTTGTGAAAAATCCGGGGCATGCAGAGTCAGGATGTGAAAAACTTTTCGTAAATGGAGAACAAATGAAAGATAATTATATTCCACAGGAGAAGTTAACAAAGACAACAGAGGTAGAATTATTCCTTTCTTAAATGAAATGACGAGGGACTGGACATGAGAAAAATCAATTTTACAGATAAAAACGGAACATTTACGATTACAAATCCGGAAAATTATAGTGGACTTTACTTACCATTGGCAGGAGAAGAAGGTCTGAAATCCAGTATTACACCAACTTTGGGGGGAGATAGTAAAACGGACCAGAATCATTTCCTTCTCGAACCTGTCAGCATTGAAAACCTTCACAATAACCGTGGCACCAGAAATTTCTGGTGTCGGGTAGAAGGAAAAGGCTACTGGTCAGCATGTGGAGTTTCAGCGGAGCAGGAGTTTGATAAATATACAGACAGACAGGATGAAAGCACTCTGGAAGCAGGAATGATGTGGCAGAAGTTGACAAGAACTTCAAAAAAATATGATCTTCAGTCAGAAATCACATCCTTTGTTTCTATTGATGGCACAACAGAGATCCAGCTGATCAAGATTACAAATCTTTCGGAAGAAGAACAGGAAGTAACACCGATCGTTGCCATTCCGGTTTATGGAAGAAGCGCAGATAATATCCGCGACCACAGACATGTCACATCACTTCTTCACAGAATCGACACGAAAGAATGTGGCGTAGAAGTTACACCGGTATTATCCTTTGATGAGCGTGGACATCAGAAAAATGATACGACTTATTTTGTATATGGTTTTACAGCAGAAGGAAATGCCCCGAAGGAGTTTTATCCGACTGTTGAAAGCTTTATTGGAGAGGGAGGTTCTTTCCTGATTCCGGAAGCAGTACGTGTAGAAAAAACGGGATGTACCGCAGGCTGCCATCTGGAGGGGAAAGAGGCTGTTGGGGCATTCAGGTTTGAACGCAGAAAATTAAAAGCAAATGAATCAATAGAGTATGTTGTTCTTGCCGGAGCAACGGGAGAAAAGGCTTCCATTTCAAAAATCTGTACTTTATTTGGTACGAAGGAGCAGGCGGAAAACGAGCTTGCCAAAGTGAAAAAGTATTGGACGGAAAAAGTAAATGTAGAGTTTGAAACCGGTGATGAAGCTACAGACAATTATCTGAAGTGGATTTGCTTCCAGCCAATTTTAAGAAGAATTTATGGATGTTCCTTCCTTCCATATCACGATTATGGAAAAGGAGGAAGAGGCTGGAGAGATCTCTGGCAGGATTGCCTTGCACTTCTGATTATGGATCCCTCAAATGTCCGTCAGATGATCGTGGATAATTATGGCGGAGTAAGAATTGATGGAACAAATGCGACAATCATCGGAAATAAGCAGGGTGAGTTTATTGCAGACAGAAACAATATTACACGTGTCTGGATGGATCATGCATTCTGGCCATTTGTAACGACTCGTCTGTATCTGGATCAGACAGGAGATATGGATGTTCTGTTTGAAAAGGTTCCGTATTTTAAAGATTTGCAGTCTATGAGAGGTACTGCACATGATAAGCTTTGGAACAGCGAATATGGACAGAAGCAGAAAACAGAAAGAGACCACATTTATTTCGGAACAGTTTTGGAGCATATTCTTTTACAGAATCTGTGTGCGTTCTATGATGTAGGAGAGCATAATGAAATGCGTCTTCATGGTGCCGACTGGAATGATGCACTGGACATGGCATGGGAGAAGGGGGAAAGTGTTGCATTTACCTGTGCTTATGCCGGAAATTTGAGAAATATTGCAAAAACACTCCGTCAGTTGGAAGAAATCAGTGGAAGCAGCAAGATTGAAATTGCACATGAGATGGAAGATCTTCTTGCAGGAAGCGTGGAACTGTATGAAGACGCAGCACGTAAGCAGGCACTCCTTGCAGGATACGCAAAGAAATGTGAACATAATATCAGTGGAGACACAATTGTTGTAAGATTGGATCAACTTGCGGCTAATCTTGAGGGAAAAGCAGACTGGATGATGAAAAACATCCGTGCCAACGAATGGGTGAAGGATGGAGAAGATGGCTGGTTCAATGGCTATTATGATAACCATGGCAGAAAAGTAGAAGGCGTTATGGATGAAAGCGTGAGAATGATGCTGACCGGACAAGTATTTGCCATTATGAGTGGAACGGCAACAGAAGATCAGGTGGAATCTATCTGCAGGAGTGCAGACAAGTATCTTTATGATCAGAAAGCCGGCGGATACCGTTTGAACACAAACTTCCATGAGGAAAAATTTGATCTTGGAAGAATGTTTGGATTTGCTTATGGCGAGAAAGAGAATGGAGCAGTGTTCTCACACATGGCTGTTATGTACTCAAATGCATTGTACCAGAGAGGATTTGCAAAAGAAGGAAATAAAGTACTTCAGGCACTTTTAGATGCAGCAATGGAATTTGATAACAGTAAGATGTATCCTGGACTTCCGGAATATTTTGATAATCAGGGAAGAGGCCTCTATGCATATCTGACAGGCGCTGCAAGCTGGTATATGCTTACCATGATCACAGAAGTGTTTGGGGTGAAAGGAGATTGCGGTGACTTGAAGATCGCACCTGCACTTATGCCGGAACAGTATAATCAGGATGGAAAAGCAGTACTTAAGATGACATTTGCCGGAAGGAACTTTGAGATTATATTCTATAATAAAGAAAAGAAAGAATTTGATCAGTTGAAGATCCAGAAAGCAGCTTGTGATGGAAAAGCATTAGAAATAACAGATGAAAGGTGTACAATACTTTCAAAGAGAGAGATTCAGATGCTCTCAGTGAAAGAGACACATAAGATTGAAATTGAATTAGTATAATCGACAGATTAAAAAAGATAAAAATACTGTCAGAAAGAGAATTGCTTTCTGACAGTATTTTTTGTGGGAAAATCTGCGAATTCTTCTGTGAAGAAATCTGATTTTACCACATGCTTTTATAGTATTTGTCCCGGTACTTCTTTGGAGTGAGCCCGGTAAAGTTCTCGAATGTCTGGATGAAGTGACTCTGTGAAGAAAATGCAAGATAATTTGCGATATCTACAATTGATTTGTTTGAGTATCGCAGCAGATGAGTTGCTTTTTCTATCTTCTGTTCACGGATATAATCGCTGACAGAGACTCCCAGATTCTGCTTGAAAATGCGCGAAAGATAATTCGTGGAAAGTCCGGTGTGGTCAGCAAGAACCTGAATCGTGATTCTTTCTTTGATGTGACTGTAAATATAATCAACACATTGCATAACGGGTTTTGATAAAATGGAACTCTTTTTCTGAAGAATCATCTTACCTGTAAAATCCTTTGCCATCTCATGGTGAAGATCTGCAACCTGACGGATCGTTGTGCAGGAATCCATCTTCAGAATATAGAAGTCACTGAGCCTGTAAGCCTGCTCTGGTTCGAGCCCACCGTCGATACAATAACGGGTCAACATTGCAGTGGTGACAACAAAATGGTATTTTATATTAGTAAGCGCATTACGGGATAGAACACCTGTTCCATCCAGACGAATAAATTCATCTTCGGAACAGTTTTTAATGACTGCTTCCATGTCGCCGGAGCGTACAGCATCATAGAAAGAATATTCTACAGTTGGTGATCTGTGAAGAGTTTCTAATTCGCTGTTTTCGAGTTCTGTATTGTACCATTCATTAGATAAAGTCATAAAAAACCTCCTTTTTTATATTATGACATGAATTTGATATTTTGTTAAGATAAATAATATAATCGGAGGAAAAAAGATGGTATATTTAGTTCAACAACAAGAAAAGCATAGCAGAGTGCTTAGATAAAGGAGGATTTATAAATGAAAAAGAGAGTTGTTGCGATTCTTATGGCAACAGTAGTTGCTGTTGGATCACTTGCCGGATGTGGAAGCAAGGGTGGAAATGGCGGAGAGGCCAGTACAGAAGAAGGAAAGGTAATTAACATTTATTCCTGGAATGATGAGTTCCGTGAGAGACTGGAAGCTATATATCCTGAAGTTGAGTCAACATCCAAAGATGGAACTGTTACAACATTGAAAGATGGAACAGAGATCCACTGGATCATCAATCCAAACCAGGATGGTGTTTATCAGCAGAAACTTGATGAGGCACTTATGAAACAGGCAGATGTTGATACAGATGATAAAGTAGATATCTTCCTGTCAGAGACAGACTATGTATACAAATATACAGATGCTGAAGCAGACACTGCAGTACCACTGAAGGATCTTGGAATTGATCCGGATAAAGATCTTGCAGATCAGTACGACTTCACAAAAACAACAGCATCTGATGCAGACGGGGTTCAGAGAGGATCTACATGGCAGTGCTGCCCGGGAACAATGGTTTACCGTCGTGATATTGCAAAAGAGGTATTCGGAACAGACGATCCGACTGCTGTAGGTGAAAAAGTAAAAGACTGGGCTGCTATGAAACAGACAGCAGAAGAATTGAAGCAGAAAGGATATTATGCATTTGCTTCTTATGCTGATACATTCCGTCTCTATGGAAACAACATTTCTAATTCATGGGTAAAAGATGGAGACACAAAGGTTACAGTTGATCCAATGATCATGCAGTGGATTAATGATTCAAAAGAATGGCTGGATGCAGGTTACTTAAACCCGACAGTAAAAGGTCAGTGGAATGATGACTGGAACAAAGCAATGGGAAGTCAGTCCAAAGTATTTGCATTCCTCTTCCCGGCATGGGGTATTGATTTCACATTGAAACCGAACTGGGATGGAGAAGACGGCGTATGGGCAGTAACAAACCCACCGCAGGAATACAACTGGGGAGGATCTTACATCCATGTTGCAACAGGTACAGATAATCCGGAACATGCAAAAGATATTATCCTTGCTATGACAGCAAAAAAAGATAATCTGTTAAAGATCTCCCAGAATTACTCAGACTTTACAAATACAAAATCCGGTATGCAGGAAGCAGCAAACGATGATGCTACATATGGTTCAGAATTCCTTGGCGGACAGAACCCATTCCAGTACTTTGCACCAGTTGCTGAAAACATCAAGATTGCACCACTTTCCGCTTACGATCAGGGATGTGTGGAGTTGATCCAGAACGCATTCAGCGATTACTTCCAGGGCAAAGTTGACTTTGAGAAAGCAAAATCAAACTTTGAAACAGCAATTAAAGAACGTTATCCTGACATTACAGAGGTTGTTTGGCCAGAATAATGTCTGGAATGAACAGCTACTAACGCAGGGAGCTCTGTGACAGCAGAGCCTCTGTTCTGTTAGAAGATATTGTGGAAAGGAAGAACCATTATGAAGAAAAAGAAAAAAAGTATTGATTATGGAAAATGGGGATATATATTTATTCTTCCTTTTTTCGTAGCATACATTATTTTCTCATTGATACCGTTGATCGATACAGTAAGGTATAGTTTCTTTGAATATTACCGATCAGGAATTAAAGAGGTTGGACCGAATTTTATAGGAATGGCAAACTATGTGAGTCTTCTTCATTCAGATATGCTGAAATATGGAGTGAATACTTTAATTCTGTGGGTGATCGGATTTATACCTCAGATTGTGATCGCGCTGGTACTTGCAGCGTGGTTCACTGATGTCCGATTAAAGATTAGAGGGCAGCAGTTTTTCAAAGTTGTCATTTATCTTCCAAACCTGATTATGGCATCTGCATTTGCATTGTTATTCTTTACAATGTTCTCAACAAATGGACCGATTAACTCAATTCTGATGTCAATCGGAATCCTGAAAAAACCGATCGATTTCCTTGGATCTGTAATTGGAACAAGATCGTTGATCGGATTTATGAACTTCCTGATGTGGTTTGGAAATACAACTATTATGTTGATGGCAGCAATCATGGGAATCAGTCAGGACGTCTTCGAGGCATCTGACCTGGATGGATGTAACAGTATCCAGAGATTCTTCTATATTACACTGCCTTTGATCCGTCCAATTCTGGCATATACATTGATCACATCCATTATTGGCGGACTTCAGATGTTCGATGTTCCTCAGATCCTGACAAATGGACAGGGTAACCCGAACAGAACATCCATGACTCTGATCATGTTCCTGAACAGTCATCTGAAGAGCAAAAACTATGGAATGGCCGGTGCACTTTCTGTATATCTGTTTATCGTAAGTGCAATCCTCTGTTTCTTTGTATATCGTATGACAAATGATAACGATCCGGATGGTTCTAAGAAAGCAGCTAAGAAAAGAGCAAAAGCAGAAAGGAGAAAGAGATAATGAAATCAAAAACAAAGTCAAGTCGTGGACGTAGCATACTGGCACATACCGTATTGATTCTGTTATCTTTTATGTGTCTGTTTTTCTTCTATGTATTGATTATAAATGCAACACGTTCTCATGCAGAGCTACAGAAAGGATTCTCAGCACTGCCGGGAAAATATTTCTTTACAAATCTAAAAAATGTAGCGAATGACGGAAGCTTCCCGATGTTCCGTGGTATTTTGAACAGTTTGATCGTATCAGGGTGTTCAGCAGCATTATGTACCTATTTTTCAGCTCTGACAGCATATGGACTTTATGCTTATGATTTTAAAGGGAAAAAAGTAGCATTTACATTTATTATGGCAATCCTTGTTATGCCTACACAGGTTACAGCAATGGGATTCCTGAAATTGGTTACGAACATGGGAATGTATGATTCTCTGCTTCCATTGATCATTCCATCAATTGCATCACCGGCTGTATTTTATTTCATGTACAGTTATCTGCAGTCTTCCCTTCCGATTTCTCTTGTAGAAGCGGCAAGAATAGATGGATCTGGAGAATTTAAGACATTTAACCACATTGTTCTTCCAATCATGAAGCCGGCAATTGCAGTTCAGGCAATCTTTACTTTCGTAGGTTCCTGGAACAATTACTTCGTTCCGGCTTTGATCATTCAGTCAAAGAATAAGATGACAGTCCCGATCCTGATCGCAACACTTCGTGGAGCGGATTATATGAACTTTGATATGGGTAAAATCTACATGATGATCACGGTAGCAATCGTTCCGATCATTATTGTATACCTGCTGTTGTCTAAATATATCATTGCAGGAGTTACTCTTGGTGGAGTAAAAGAATAATAAGAATTAAGTTGTTGGAGGAAAGCTGTCATTTAGTGGGCAGCTTTTTTCTTACAGTTGGTTTATCTCAGTCGAGAAGACTCCCACCTCTTCAGGTGGTGAGTAATAGCAAATTTGTCTCAGTGGGAGTCCAATCTCCGACTGAGATAAACGCTCCGCGAGGATGCGCAGTGATTCTGATAGGAATATGTCAGCTTTGCTGACCAGAATCACGCGTCAAGTCTCACGGATGTTCGACTTGAATTAAGGAGATGTGTAAATGGAAAAGAATTTGAAACATAGTGGAACAAGAAGTACAGAAGTTTGCCAGCGTGAAATAGATCATGCTGTGTTTGCACGTGAGGCAGCAGAAGAAGGAATTGTTCTGTTGAAAAACGAAGGACTGCTTCCATTAAAAAAAGATACAAAGATTGCACTTTTGGGGATTGGGGCAGAGAAGACAATTAAAGGTGGTACTGGTTCCGGAGATGTAAATAACAGAGAAAGTGTATCTATATATGCCGGAATGAAAAAGAAAAACGCGGGTATTGTAAGCGAGGAGTGGCTGAAAGATTATCACAACCGCTATGAGCAGGCGAGAGCAGAGTGGAAGGAGCAGATCTTAGAAGCTGCAAAACATGTAGACAATCCGTTTGATGCCTATGCTGCCAATCCATTTGCCATGCCGGATGGCCGTGCGGTGACAAATGAAGATATCAAGGCTGCAGAAGCAGCGGTTTATGTTATAAGCCGTATTTCCGGCGAAGGAAAGGACAGAAGAAAAAGAAAAGGGGATTATTATCTGAGTGACCAGGAAGAAAAAGACCTGTATTTCCTGAATGAGCAGAAAATCCCAACTGTATTGATCATTAATGCAGGTGGACCGGTAGAACTTACAGACCTGCTGGCTGGAACAGAAAATATATGTGCGATCCTGAATATTTCCCAGCTTGGACAGGAAGGTGGAAATGCAGTTGCTGATATATTGTTTGGAGAATTTACACCGAGTGGAAAGCTGACAACAACATGGACAAAACGCTACGATGATTGTCCGGCAGCAGAGGAGTTCAGCTATTTGAACGGAAATCTTGAGACGGAAGAATATGCGGAAGGAATTTATGTTGGATACCGCTATTTTGACAGCTTTGGAATTGAACCATTATTTTCATTTGGTTATGGTCTGTCTTATACAGAATTTGACATTCGACTTTGCGGTATAAATACTGATTCGAAAGGTGTGACAGTAACTGTTGAGGTAGAAAACACAGGAACAACATACAGCGGAAAAGAAGTTGTGCAGATTTATGCTTCTCTTCCTCAGGATGGAAGCAGAAAAGAATTCCGTCGTCTGGTCGGATATGAAAAGACAGAAGAACTGAAACCGGGAGAGAAAGAGATGCTGAATATTGTTCTTCCTGCAAAGGCGTTCGCAAGCTTTTTGGAAGAGCAGCAGGAGTGGAGAATCCAGGCAGGTGCTTATGGAATATGGATTGGAAACAGCTTGTCAGAGGCAAAACTTTCAGCGGGGGTAAAGGTATCTGCTGATGTAATGATGGAGAAAACAAAGAAACTGGAAGATCATAGTGAAGTTGTTGAAATCAAAGACTGTGCAGAAGAATTATGCAGACGCGCAGAAGAATGGACAGCACTGCTTGAGGAACTTCCGAACGTATCATTTGAACCAGAGGCAGAAGAAAAGAAAGTATGCAGATTTCCAGAAGAAACGGAGATTCCTGTAGAAGATTTAATTCCACTTATGTATGGAAATATGTCTGAAATCAGAAGTACACTTGGAGCATCTGGAATTAAAGTGCCGGGAACAGCAGGAGAGACGAGTGAAGCACTGCTTGATCAATACGGAATCCCATCTTTGATCATGGCAGACGGACCGGCCGGAATCCGCCTGCAGCAAACTTATGAAGTAGACCGTGAGAAAGATACAGTTTATGGAACAGGTGTGCTTGGTTCACTTGAAAATGGTTATCTTGTTGGAAGAAAAGACCATGAGGGCGCAGAACGTTACTATCAGTATTGCACTGCATTTCCGGTAGGAACAGCACTTGCACAGTCCTGGAACAAAAAACTGATGGAACAGTTTGGACGGAAGGTTGCGGCAGAGATGGAAGAATTTCATATTAATCTCTGGCTTGCACCGGGATTGAATATTCACAGAAATCCGCTGTGTGGAAGAAACTTTGAATATTATTCAGAAGATCCATTCCTTGCAGGCACACTGGCAGCAGCAGTGACCAGAGGAGTTCAGAGCAGACCGGGATGTGGTGTTACAATCAAGCATTTTGCATGCAATAATCAGGAAGATAACAGAATGGGTGTTGATGCACACATATCAGAAAGAACATTGAGAGAAATTTATCTCAGAGGTTTTGAAATTGCAGTGAAAGAGGGTGCACCAACTGCGATCATGTCTTCCTATAATCTGATCAATGGTGTGCATGCAGCAAACAGCAAGGACCTTTGTACAAGGATTGCACGTGAAGAGTGGGCGTTTGACGGAGTTATCATGTCTGACTGGAATACAACAGTACCGGAGGATGGAAGCATTCCGTGGGTTTGTGTGGCAGCAGGAAATGATATTATTATGCCGGGAAATCCGGATGATGATAAAAACATTCGTGATGCGTATAAAGAAGGAAAACTTACAGAAAAAGAAATCCGTCTTTGTGCAAACAGAATCCTGAAACTGATTCGAAGATTAAGCTGATTATGTTACGCATCTGCAACAACCGAAAGAACTGACGTCCTTTCGGTTAAGGGCATTCGCCCTATGTTCCCCAACCCTATCAGCTTACTGCAAGCAAGCTTGCAATAGCTGTTAGTGTTTGGGAACGCAGATGCTAATTTTTCAGAATATTCTGAATTGCATGAAATATATAAAAAACATTGACAATTAAAAACAGCTGTGATAAGATAACATTCGTCGCTGAGGAACAGCAAGGAAAACAACAGAGGAACGGAAGATGAAAGAAGACGCGGAGGCGGGACATTCTTGATCGGAAGGAAACTGGAAGATTTAAAAATCAATGAAATGATTGAAAAATAAATCAAAAAAGTTGTTGACAAAGAGTTCTGAAAGTGATATCCTAAATAGGCTGTCGCGTGAGACGGCAAAGGAAAGCTCGAAAAGAGCGACAAAGAAAAATAAAAAAGTTCTTGACAAAGACAAAAGCTTTTGATAAAATATAAAAGCTGTCGCTTGAAAAGAACGACACAAACAAAGAACCTTGATAACTGAACAATAGACAACAACAACCCTTGAAAATTTCTTTAAG
>OHJC01000481.1_pt1 | contig 22905 bp, 38 predicted proteins | sample 1568461 | NCBI WGS metagenome assembly OHJC01 (sample SAMEA3879535, study PRJEB24766) | human gut metagenome | biome: human-associated habitat; feature: feces | place: USA | collected 1985/1987 | reverse complement strand
GGAAACGGAGTGTTGGAGCCTACTTCGACACTCAAGATTTTATCAGAAAACTTACAGTTTCCAGATGTGAGAACGTTGGAATATGCCATTACTGAAGAAGCGCATAAACGGTACAAACAGATTGTATTGCTTCTCATTAAAGATGCTCCGACGCATTATTTGAAATGATGAGTTTTAAGGATATTGTATGATGGTTAAATTGAATAAGTGCCCATTTTGTGGGCATGAAGCGGTTTCAATTAGTGTGTACGATGTTGACGAAAAGTGGAAAGGTTCTCTCGGATGTGATTTTGAGAAAGATCCGGATTACGGCATGGCATTGTATGCCTTACATCACGAAGAATGGATGAGCTGCATTCTTCGCTGTGATGACCAAGAAGAAGCACTTGGCGGGTTGTTTTTCGATTCTGCTAAAGAGGCTGAAGAGTATTGGAATGAAAAGACTGCAATGCTTGATAAAAGCTGAGATTTAGGAGGTTTTCATTATGATAAAAGTTACCGAGAATCACACTGAAAAGGAAATCTGGGATGCAATTTGTACCCTTTCTGACATCCGGGCTGGGTGCAATCTCTTCGATCCGAATGATGTAAAAAAGTATGAAGCGTGTTCTATGGGCATTCTGGCTTTGAGAGAGGTTTCCGGAGTTGATAAAAACTAAGATTTAAGGAGGATTTGAAATGATCAATATTAACCCGATGCTACTATGTGATTTCTACAAGACGACTCACAGTAAGCAGTTTCCGGCCGGCACTACCAAGCTGGTCAGTTATTTTACTCCGCGTATGAGTCGGTTGGATGGCGTGGATGAAGTCGTCGTGTTCGGCGTTCAGGCATTCTGCAAGGATTATCTGGTGCAATATTTCAACGACAACTTCTTCGACGAACCAAAGGAAATGGTCGTTCCTCAGTACAAGCGATATCTGGATGCGACCATTGGTAAGGATGCTTACGATCTGAGCAAGATTGCAGCGCTACATGATCTGGGATATCTTCCTGTTGAAATCAAGGCGTTGCCAGAAGGTACTCGTTGCCCCATCCATGTGCCGTTTCTGGAGATGAGCAATACGCATCCTGATTTCGCATGGGTTCCGCAGTTTCTCGAATCTTTTATGAGTTCTGAGCTGTGGCATCCGATGATTTCTGCAACGGTCGGAACTCTGTATCGTGATATCGTGGACAAGTATTACGATGAAACCGTGGAGGATGGCGTGCCTCATGCTCGTGCTTTGGGTGATTTCAGTTTCCGTGGTCAGGAGTGTATGCAGTCGGCAGTTAAGTCAAGCGCCGGTTGGTGTCTGAGTTTTCTGAATACGGCTACTGTCCCTGCGATTCCGTATCTGGAAGAAATGTATCGCTGCAATTGCGAAGAAGAGCCCGTTGCGTTTGGCGCTGTCAGTACCGAGCATAGTGTGATGTGTTCTAACTTCGCTGTCGATGGCGATGAGATCACTTTCATCCGCCGGGCGCTGACGGAGCTGTATCCCAATATGAGTTTCAGCATGGTGTCTGATTCCTATGACTACTGGAATCTGGTCGATAACATTCTGCCGCAGCTCAAGAATGAAATCATGGCACACAATGGCACGCTGCTAATTCGCGGAGATTCTGGTGATCCGGTCGAAATCGTCACGCAGACGGTCTATCATCTGTGGGACATCTTCGGCGGAACAGTCAACAGTAAGGGCTACAAGGTGCTCGATTCTCATGTCAAGGCTCTATACGGCGATTCCATTACGGTGCAGCGGTGTGAGAAGATCTACGCAGAACTCAAGGCGCATGGTTTCGCCTGTAATAATGTCAGCCTTGGCGTTGGCTCTTTCTCCATGCAGTGCATCGAGCAGAATGGTCAGTTGAAGCCGTTCACCCGTGATACTTTTGGCATGGCAGTTAAGGCAACTTATGGAGTGGTCAACGGTAAGGAGATTCAGATTTTTAAAGATCCCAAAACTGATACCGATCACTTCAAAAAGAGTCTGAAGGGTATGTGCTATGTCACTAAGGATGATTCTGGAAAGTTGGTTTGCACAGATGGACTGATGGATCACGCTGCTCATTCTGACGGAAACATGCTGCAAACCGTATTCCGTAATGGCGCGATGGTCAAGGAATACAGTTTGAAGGAAGTCCGCGACCGGCTGTGGGAAGGAAAGTTCTGATGAGCGGTTCAAGAACGTGGATGGGCGAACCAGAGCTATTATACTTCATTATTGATGGTAAAGCAGTTGCGTGTGAGTATCGAAATGAAGCTAGAAAGCTTATTCAAAATGGATTTTTCAGAAAATATGGGTATGGCAATGTTATAGTTGTGAATCCTGCTTTTGAAAAATTCAATCTAAATAGTCCGAGAGCAGCACAGTATTTTGCAATTAAAAATTTAGATAAGAGGTGAGTTTATGGCTGTAATTATCAAAGAGGGCAATGTATTTGATTCTGATGCTAAGATCATCTGTCATCAGGTGAATTGTCAGGGCGTTATGGGGTCAGGTGTTGCCAAAGAAGTTCGTGAGCGGTATCCAAAGGTGTATGAGGAATATCACACTTACTGCGAAAGCAACAAAGATTGTCCTGAACGAATGCTGGGTGTCGCTCAGATGGTTCCAGTTGATAAAAAAGGTTCTCGATGGATCGTCAATTGCTTCGGTCAGAATACCTATGGGTATGATAATGGTAAGCAGTACACATCTGTTGGCGCTCTGTCGGAAGCATTCAAAGAAGTGGCCAAAATCGCCAAGGCATCAGGAGTCAAAGTGGCTATGCCGTATGGAATCGGCTGTGTTCGTGGCGGCGCAAAATGGCTACTTGTGAAAGAAATCATCGATTTTACATTTAAAGACGTTGACGTGGAACTGTGGAGATTGGAGGGTAAATAATATGCGCAAGTGTGAACGCAAGTATGCATTTGATGCGGCAAAAACAAAGGATGAAATCGTCGAATGGATTCGGGATTATTTCCGCAAGAATGGCCCCGAGTGTAACGCTGTGGTCGGTATTTCTGGCGGCAAGGATTCCAGCATTGTGGCAGCTCTGTGCTGTGAAGCTTTGGGTAATGGCCGCGTGATCGGTGTTTTGATGCCGCAGGGCGCTCAGAGTGATATCGACGTGGCACGTGAACTGGTCGCTCATCTGGGAATCCAGTCTCATGAAATCAATATTGCCGAAACTGTGAACGCATTATTGGCTAATGGCCGGGCGGCGGGTTTGTGCGATTCCAAGCAGGCTCGTGTGAATCTGCCGGCGCGAATCCGTATGGCGACCCTGTTCATGGTATCTCAGAGCAGGAATGGGCGAGTGGCTAACACTTGCAATTATTCGGAGGACTATGTCGGCTGGGCTACGCTATTTGGTGATGGCGCTGGTCAATTCAGTCCTCTCGGTAAGCTGACCGTAACCGAAGTTAAGGCGATCGGTCGTGAACTGGGTCTTCCTGAAAAGTTCATCGAGAAAGCACCTGCAGATGGACTGACTGGCAAAACCGACGAGGATAATTTCGGCTTTACTTACGACTTCCTCGACAAGTACATTCGCACTGGTGATTTCGGCGGTGACACTGCAACTGCAGCCAAGATCGATCAGATGTACGATGCCAATGTGTTCAAGCTGTTGCCGATGCCGGTGTATAACCCTGACGTTTACGAAGTTGAGTGGTAACAGGAGGATCTAATGATGGAAAAGGTTGATATCCTTGTCGTTGTTGATATGCAGAACGATTTCGTAACCGGCGCTCTTGGTACTCCTGAAGCTCAGGCCATTGTGCCGAAGGTCGTTGAGAAGATCAAGAACTGGAAGGGTCCGGTATTCTACACAATGGACACTCATAATGAAGATTATCTTAATACTCAGGAGGGCAAGCATCTCCCTATTGTTCATTGCGTTGAAGGAACAGACGGATGGAAGTTGATAAACGAAATCGGAAATAATTTTGTCACAGACTACGATCAAATCTATCATAAGAAAACGTTTGGTAGTTATGAGTTGTTCATTGATGCAACGTTAGACGATAATCAAAGAATCTATCAAACGCTGTTCCCTGTGAATGTTGGTTCCATCACTTTGATTGGGCTTTGCACAGATATCTGTGTGATTACAAATGCGCTGCTTTTAAAGACGGCAAAGCCTGAAGTCCCTATCATTGTGGATGCAAGCTGCTGCGCTGGTGTTACTCCTGAGTCCCACAAGAATGCGCTGGCAGCTATGAAGATGTGCCAGATCGAGATCATCAACGAGGAATAAAATGCACTACGTCAATAGCGATATAATTTTGGATTCCGATGAAGCAAGACGGTTTCAGTATTTTCTAAGGCATCCAAACGTAGAAGAAGTACAAAGGAGGTTAAAGGCTTGTAACGATGCTCTCGCTGAAATGAATTATCGGGAGAACGAGGACGGAACTTTTTCTTTTGACATTGAGGTGTGATCAATGGAAGAAATTATTATTTTCGGTTAACGTCCGGATGCCAGGTGATTGGCGGTACTGGGGCAGACATAACCGCTGCCAGAATAATTTGCAAAGGAGAATGGATATGAACGAAGAAATCGAAAAGAAGCAGACTGAACTTAAAAATGAGATCTATGAAGATCTGAAGAAATATCTGACATGGGATGATTATATCAAACTCACCCAATGGCTGAACGAACATAATTTTTGGGTAGCTCCTGCATCTGCAAAATATCATGGTTCTCATCCATGTGGTTTAGCCGAGCATAGCATTGCTGTTGTGAAGGCTCTTGTTTCGTTGACAGATAAATTAGGACTGAAATGGGAAAATCCACGTTCTCCGTATTTAATTGGGCTGCTGCATGACGTTTGCAAAACAGATCAGTATCTTTATATCCCGTATACAGGAACGTATGAGTATCTAAACAATTCTATTTTCAGTCATCACGGAGAAAAGTCCATCTGCATGTTGGCGAGTATTATCACATTGACTGAGGAAGAAGTCGCGTGTATCCGCTGGCACATGGGCGCGTATGAAACCGACACGAACGAGTGGAAGTATTACAACAATGCCATCGGGCAGTATCAGAACGTACTATGGACACATACCGCTGATATGATGGCCAGTCATATTGCTGGTGTATAAGGAGGAATTTTATGTCACCCTGTTTGTTATGTGCCGAAAAGAACTGTCACAACTGTCCGTGTGCGATCTGTGAGGTCGTCAATGGCAAGCTGCAGGATAATTTTGTAATGCAGACAGCAATGAAGAATAAAGCGGACTGCAAGAAATTCATGGTGCGTCTTTCAGTAGAGCTTCAGCAGATCGGCCAGATGAAATCCAGGAGCTGGACGGATAAAAACAACTGGCGCGGGTTCCCGGCGGGCTGGTTCAAGCATGATGATCTGGTTTCGTGGTTGCTCTGTCATTGTTAAAAGGAGATGGCAAGAGATGGGATACACAGTATATATTACAGCAAATCGCTATTACGAAGTACATATCAAGGATGCAAAAGATACAGACGATGCAATGCAGCAGGCTCTGGCAAAGTATGATAACGGAGAGATCGAAAGCTATGAGGATGAGTTTGAATCGGCGTTCGCGGAATCGGAGGATGATTGATTGGCAAGCAAGTGGCAAACCTGTCGGCTATCAGAAACTCAGGATCGTCGGGTGAAGTTGACAAAGGCTAAAAAGGAAGAAATCGCCCGTAAGTTTGAAACCGGCGAATACTCACTCCGAGGTCTGGCGCGGGAGTACAATGTCTCGCACAAAACGATTTCGCTCATTGTTGATCAGCGGGCAAAACGAAAGAACGATGAATACAACAGAACGCACTGGATGTATTATCGCCCGGATGCAGAAACAATGCGGGAAGCGCACCGAAAATCAAAAGAATATAAAAAAAGACTATATGAAAAAGGAGAGTTAAAATAATGGGACAGCGGCTGGTTATTACGGTTCATGCGTTTGACGAGGATATCGCCACGATCTATTATCACTGGTCTGCATATACAACCAGCGCACTGGACGAAGCTCAGAAGATCCTTAAAAATGTCAAATGGGAAGATACCACGTCAAAGGACGAATTGATCCTGCGTATCGTTCGCTTCATGGAGTCCAATGGAGGGTGTATCGATTTTGAGGATAAGCCGGAGTTCGATAAGCGCTTCCCGAATGTTAAGTTTAAGGACGATGGCTCCCGCAACGATGGCCTTGTCGCAATCTCTGAGCAGGTAATGGATAAGCAAAAATACTGGTCCGAGGGCGATTTGATCATTGATTTTGATAATGAAATGATTTGCAACTCGGTTTTCTGGTGGTATGATTCGGACGAATCTCTGCGAGATGAACTGGGAGAGGATTGCGATATTGATTTTGACACTATTCCAGAGCTCAAGATCGATCCTGGCGAATTCTCGTTCGATGATCTTACATATATGGTCGAGACGTTTACAGATGGCTATAGTTATCATCGCTATCATGGGGAAATCTGGGAAAGTATTGATGGTTGAGAGGAGTGAGATTATGACACGAGAGGAATTGCAATCGATCATTTCAAGCGAGCCATATGATTTCCTACGCACCAATCCGCATCTTGGTAAACATATGATGTTTTTGACCATTGGCGGTAGCCACGCTTATGGGACGAACGTAGAAGGATCTGATGTAGATATTCGCGGTGTTGCATTTAACACAGAACACGAGCTGCTTGGCATGGACATGTTCGATCACTGGGTCGATGAAACCACTGATACAACGGTATTCAGTTTCAATAAAGCAGTTAAACTCATGTGCAGCGGCAATCCGAACATGCTGGAGCAGCTTGGAAATGCGGATGATCTCGTTATAAGCTATCATCCGGCCACAAAGCTCTTAATGGATAATAAGAAGCTGTTCCTGTCAAGACAGGTTGTATATTCGTTTGGTGGCTTTGCAGATAAATTGTTCAAGAAAGCAGTCACTTTGGGCGAATGGTGTAATCAACACCCAGAAGATCAGATCACAAAGAAGCGGATGAACAAAACCATTATGAATATGATTCGTCTTTACCTTATGGTTTTTGATATTCTGGAAAAGGGTGAGATCATTACGAATCGGGCGGAAAACCACGACCTGTTGATGATGGCTCGAAACGGCGAATTCCAAGCTGCAAACGGTTATATCAAGCACGATGTAAAAGATTTTCACAAAGAATATGAAAAGCGCCTGCAGTACGATAAGGCGAACACTGCTTTGCCGGACACCATCGATAGAAATCGTGTCAACGAGTTAGTTGTGACTATCAATAAGGAGGCGCTAAAAATATGAACGATTCTATTTTGGATAGATATAGCGCAGACGAGCTTTGCGAGATTTTCAAAGAGGAGTTAGACAAGCTTGAGATTCCATATTCTTATGATAAAAATGCAGAATCAGTGTTTGCTCCATTAAGAAAAGAAGATACCGCTTTGTAAGTTCGGTTTATTGTACTATTAAGATGATATTATAATGGGGAAGGAGTGTACCCTCCACGGATGAGGGTATGAAAAATTGAATATGTTAAAGCTGTCAGTGTCGAACGCAAACAGCAAGATGGGGAATATCAGGTCAATCTCGATGCCTCGTATCAAAACTTGTGCCATGGGCGTTCCGTGTGCAAAGACGTGCTATGTCAGTCATTTCGACTGGCGAACCACAGTGCGAAACGCCTATGACAACAACTTGAATCTGTGGTTAACAGACCCTGACGGCTTTGAAATGCAGGCAACTGCAGCCGCGTATGGGTCTTTTTATTTTCGGTGGCATGTCAGTGGAGATATCGTGGATGAACGGTATTTTGATATGATGTGCCGCATCGCCAATAAACTGCCTCGTACCCAGTTCCTCTCATTCACAAAGAAATACGACCTTGTTAATGCATTTCTGGATAAAGGCGGTATAATTCCCTGTAATTTACATATTTTGTTTTCTTCCTGGCCAAGTTATACTATGAATAACCCACATAATCTTCCAATTGCCTACGTCTCTTTTAAGGACGGGACCTGTGATGCTCCTGCTACTGCTTGCGAGTGTTCTGGTCATTGTGAGGATTGTGCCTATGCCGGCAAGAACTGTTGGGTCATGGGTCGCGGCCAGTCCGTTGTTTTAAAAGAGCATTGAAGGGTTTTACAGACCCCTATTATAATAATGTAGGAAGGGGTGATATGAATGGCGTATGTTCTTACCAACGGACACACCTATATCACAAAAAAGCCGAATGGCAAATTCACAACAACATACGATTCAAGCCTGGCGTCGCAGTATGATGCGGAAAGCAAAGCCTGGAACGTATTGAATTGTCTGCCGCGTACATATAAAGAAGACGGGTATCTCCCAAAGAAAATCGAAGTCAAGGAAGCATCGGCACAGTTAAAAGAGATGGTCGCTCCCACGCAGCCAGAACGAAAGCGATTCGATCCTGTATCTTATCCCATCGAAGATTCAGAGTGGATGACTGATTTTAAAAAGAATCTCAAAATTGTCGATAAAACTCTCAGTAGCTTAAAGCCGATGTATGCAAACCTCTATTCTGATCTGACTCGGGTAACAGATGAGATTGATGATCTGGAGCACGCCATTGAGCTTGTTAAGGCAAACGCGGTTCAGCGCTGCTTTCTGGAGAACGAACTGAAGAAGGCGCGTAAGATCCGCCGCGAGTGCAAGGATGCGATGAGTCTGATCGAAATGGTGCTGAAGTTCAATCTGGATGACTGGGGAACTGGCAGGGTGCAGTCGGAAATCGTTCGCCTGGAAACTCGGTGTTATACACCGAAAGTCCGTGATGATATTTTTGTTTAAGGAGTGATTTATTATGAGTGGAGCAGTATCGTTTGTTTTAGGCTTGCTGGGACTGGGAGCTTCTGGCGCGGTAAATGCGAAAAACGGAATTGAACAGATGAAAAAGCAGGCAGAGCTGGATCAAATTTATACAGCACAAGCCACTGACCGGTCAAACCCGGAAATCCGCCAGATGCATGATCGCGTTCGAAAAGAATGGCATAACATTCCAGACTGTCATCCAAATTGTCTTGGTAAATGGCCACACGATTATTCTGACCGTATGGGTCCATACTATCAGACCAAGTTTTGGTTCCGCGATCATCTAAACGCCAAGGGTATTCCGTATGATGATGCTATTCTGGACGAGATCTGCGGCGTAAACTATGAGAAGCTGACGAACAAAATGCTAGATGATGCTGTTCATGGCAAGAAACGTCGCGGCTGGTTCTAAACAATTAAAAGTTGTTATTTTGGGTTGAAATGCGCCATGTTTTATGGTAAAATAACAACCGAACTGAATTTGGTTAGAAAACAGGACATCTTTTAGTTGTTTGGAGGGCAAAATGCGGATCACATATACTGCCCAGGAAATGTACGAACATATCAGGTCATGCGACATCATCGAGTTCTGGGGTAGCCGGAACGAAGAAAATGTCTGCATGATCAAAGCCAAGTCATCTTGCGTTGCATTGAGAAAAGGTAAGCGATACAGCTACATCAGTATCGAATACCAGTTTGATCCTAGGTCAGACATCCTTTGTTGCTGCTGCAACATTACAGGTAACGTGTTCTCTTGTGAAGTTGAGAGGGGGAAAAAGTCGGAGCGCCTTATTATTTCATCCGATTATGCAGAGGAGCCAATCACACTTTTTTTAAAAAATCCTTGAATTGGTATTGTAAAGTGTGAATGAATATGGTATAATAAGGACACAAAGTAAAACAGATGGTCAGCAAGGAGGTCATAATATGTTTAAGGCTGGCTCAAGTGTCCCCAAAATCGGTGAGATTCGTCTCGGTTATGTGGCCGAGATCAAGCAGGAAGGAAAAACTGTCCATAAATATTATGGCGTTCATCCTTATCTGATCGTCAGCAACAACATCTACAATAAAAACTCTGGCCAGTGTGAGGTGATTCCCTTCACCACAAAACGCTGGAACAGCCGCAATCCGGTCCATGTTGATTTTGGTGTAGGTGAAGTCGATGGCTTACCGCATGAATCCACCCTTGTGATCGAAGGCCGCGATACGCTGTTAAACTCTCAGCTGAGCGAACCAATCGGAACGTTCTCTGATAAGAATTGGCAGCGCGCAGCGAACGCCATGGTGATCCAGTGTCCGATGCTTGCGGCGGCATTCAGTACAAATCTGGTCTCTGCATCATAAAATCTACGATTCTGTTTGCAAAATCTTCTTACATAGTGTACAATGAATCTAATAGTTCATATACCGACCCACTGTGTAAGGAGATAGCAAGCGATGAAACAGAGTGCGGAATATTACAATGAAGAGCTCAAGACCAGATTTATTCTGGATAAAATGTGCGAAAAAGATTCAAACGGAGATCCAGCCAAGGATTCCGCTGGAGAATATATCATTCTTGCTAAGAGTAAGAACAGGTATAACAAGGTTCGCAGCATTTTTCATAAGCTTGCCGCGTTCGAACAGAAGTATGAGAAAGACTTTTATGAGATCGAGTCTGACAAAGACGAAGAATTTATAAATGATCTGTTCTCAAGGTGGATCTCCGAACTGAATGAAAACTACAGCATCTTTGTGTTGTCTATTTTCAAGCAGTATATTATGTGGTGCAGAGATGAGGGTTTGCTCTCAACGCAGCGGTACTATCAGCATCCGTTCTTTGACATGGAAATGTCCGGATGGAAAAAGAAAGACACAAGTTCCACCTTCCGCTCTGAGCGCGTAAAGAACCAGCTGGAAGCCATTGCAAACAAGAGTGCCGATGAATTGGCTGAAAACTATGTATTTCCATCAGAAGATGATTTCTTCACCTACGTCGTTTCTGTGTTCTCGGAAGAAGGGGCGATTATGACAGGTGCAATTATGTGCCTGCTGTATTACGGATTCCCGTCTGAAGAGATCCGTCTTGTCAAAAGAAAAGACGTTGATGTAGACACCAGAACTGTATGCGGGGAATATATCGATCACGATATTGCATGGTCGATCATCTGTAAGGCCAAAAACACAACCACATATTTCAAAAACCACGCAAAGGGGCAACTTGGGAAGTTAGAAATGAATCTTGGCGATGGTCCTTATCTTATTCGTACAAGCAGGGACAGTTCCAATGATAGTCCTGTGCCAATTGGATACTTTAAAGATCTGTATCGAAGAGAAAAGAAGATCGTCGAGGGGCTTCCGCCAACATCTAACTATAAAAACATCCTTGTTAAAACAAGCACAATCAAAAACCTGCGCAAATTCTATGAGATCATGTCGGAAGAGCATGAGTATGGTATCGAATATGTCGCTGAAAAATTCAGACAGAACCAATATGATACGCCGCTCACATTCCGAAAGTATCAAATAATGCGCGAGAAAGCAAGAAAATTATAAAAATGAAGGGGCCTGACCAGCCCCTGAATTTTTCCTTTACCATTCACACTTTACACTGTCATTATAGAGGATAGGAGGTGATTGAAACGAGAAAGACGATTGCAGCCATTATTGTAACCGGCGTTTATCTGCTGACGAATCTGCTCGGCGGAGAAGCGGCTGGTCCGGTCGAGACATATCAGAGCTGGAGCGATGAACTAAAGTCGTATACGCAGTCGGTGTGTGACGAATACAATGTCGATTATTCATTGGCGCTCGGTGTGATCTATAACGAGAGCAGGTTCCAGAGCGGCCTGACTCATGTGAATTCAAATGGCACAGTAGATTATGGTCTGATGCAGGTCAATGAGGTCAACTTAGATTATCTCAACAAGACGCTTGGTATTCGGTCTATGTCTGAACTATTGGATGATAGAACAGGCATCAGATGTGGTGTTCAGCTGCTGGCGTATCACAAACAGTACACTGGTAACGATTCGGCGGCGCTTCTTCGCTACCAGATCGGAGCAGGGAAGTACAAACAGTACCTGAGGAAAGGTAGGTACACCAACCAGACGCATCAACAGGTGCTTACATATCAGAGCGAACTCGCTTCTTATATGGATTCCTTACAGTAGGAAAAAGATCGGGCGGCAGAAAAACGTCTGTTTGATCTGATCAATCGGTGGAGTGAATCCACCTTTATATGCTGGAGTGGCGCAATGGCAGCGCAGGAAATTTGTAATTTTCAGGTTGCAGGTTCAAGCCCTGTCTCCAGCACCATTAGAATAGCGGGCAACCGCAGTCAAAGATTATAAATTACATAAGGAGAATGATTATGACTACTGAAACTATGACAATCCATCGTGGTCTGGCAGAGATCAAGGTTCTGGAAAATCGAATCCTCAAGGCGATTTCTGAGGCTAAGTTCTGTGCGGCTGCTAAGCAGAGCATGAAGAAACTGAACGGTGTGCCTATTGAGGATTACAAGAAGGATGCACAGAGTTCTCTGGATTCCATCAACGATCTGATTGCCCGTCATGATGCAATTAAGCGGGCGATTTCTGAGTCCAATGCTAAGACAACTGTGACCATTAACGGTGTTGTCTATACCGTTGCTGAGGCAATTTATATGAATCAGCATGGCATCGATTTTAAGCAGCGTCTGCTAAATATGCTGGATTATCAGTATTCGAATTCTATTGCCAACATTGAAACAGCAAATGCTCGTCTGAGTGATCGTGCGGATGATTACACTAAAGGCCTTGCATCTGCTTCTGAAAAGAGCAACATGGACCCTGAGGCTATTCAAGATGCACGTGACAGTTATATTGAGCGCGAGACTATGATCCTGATTGATGGTATCGACATCAAGAAGATTCGAGACGAAATCACTTCTAAAATCAGCAAGTTCAAGGCCGAGGTTGATGCGGTTCTGTCTGCATCTAATGCGACTACCGAGATCACCATTGAATACTGATTTCTAATCAGCGAAGCATATTCACTGTCTATCGAAAACGACAAACTGTAATCGTTCGCTCTTTGCTCGCGGCAGCATCGCTTGAGCGAAATCAAACAATAAAAAGCAAATAGTCGCTTCAAAAAGCTGGCCTGATAAGCCGACAAGATGAAATCAAGTAAAATATTTGATAATACTTGGATTTTGGGATTTTAGAATTTGTCAAGAGGTTAAGACGCAAGCCTATAAGCTTGAAACGACGGTTCGAATCCGTCATTCTGAAAAATCTTATAAAGATGGCCCGGAAAGCTTAAAGTTTACGATTAAAGGTTAAAGGTTGAAAGTTCAAAGCTTAAACTCTTAGCTAAAGGTCAAAGAACAAAGCATACAGGTCAAAGATTTATAAAATCCATGGGCACAGGTTTGTGGATCGATTACATAAGTCCCGTTGTTTGCCACATGGCTGGTAGATGGTGAGCGCCTTGGCAGGGGCGTAACAATACCTGCCGTTTATATGGTTCGGTAGCTCAGAAGGATAGAGCACTAGCCTGTCACGCTAGGGGTCGTGGGTTCAATCCCCATCCGAATCGCTTATGGTCCTATAGTTCAGTTGGTTAGAACGAGAGACTGTTAATCTCTATGTCACCTGTTCGAGTCAGGTTAGGACCTCTTCATGGTTCTGTAGCTCAGTCGGTAGAGCAGGGGACTGAAAATCCCCGTGTCGCTGGTTCGATTCCAGCCGGGACCACCATAAGGAATAGTGAGCCTTCACAGGGCTGGTCAGTGGTCGATGTAGCAAGCTTGGTCAAACTGCGTGCGCTGACGATGTAAGATCCGCATTCCGAACGTAACTGTGCGTGAGTCTCACCAACTCGAAAACAGTTTATATGGTCGTGTAGCAGAACAAAAGGTAGCACGGCAGGAAACTGCTTGATGTCGGTTAAACTCCGGCCACGACAAGTCCGAAAGTTCATTATGTTGTTGAAAGTGTACATCGTCACATCATTCTGAAATGAGTAGGCATTTTATATGGGTCAGTATATCTAGTGACGAAGATAGCAGACTGTAACTCTGTGACATTTGAAACATCGTTGGTTCGACCCCAACCTGGCCCACCAAGTAAGTGATTCTTAAATTGCGCAGAACAAAGGATTAGCCTTTTAGGGGCGGTTACTATTACAATGGCAGCCTTGATTATCGGTGATGATGCCAACTCGCGAGGGTGCGTAAGCCGACTTTTATATGCGATCGTAGCCAAGTGGTATGGCATCAAACTTTTAATTTGAGTATCGTTAGGGTTCGATTCCCACCGATCGCACCAATACCTGTCTGTGGTTGGGTAAACAGTCTTGTGGAGACGCTGACAAGATAGAAGAGCGAGCGTCATATCCGTGGGCGGGCATTCGGATTCGATATGCGCCCATAGCTTAATTGTTAAAGCCGCAGTCTCTAAAACTGTCATTTTGCAGGTTCGAATCCTGCTGGGCGTGCCAAACAAATTACATAACAGTATCCCTTATTTTATAGAAAGGAGCTAATCTTATGAAACAGCAGCAAATCTATAGAGGCATCATAGGCCATCAGGGTTGGGGTGCTGATGAATTTGAACATCGATACGGACGTTGGAGTGGAGTTCGAAATAACTGGGCAAAGGCAAGACTTCGCGATAAGCGTCTTGCGAAGCACAGGACGAATCAAATCAGAAATGAACAAATCAGGAAGGAACTTGAAGATTATGGCGATGATTGATCCACACGATGATGACTTCGGTACCATTTGTAATTGTGCTGTTCGATACGCAGTCGGGCGCAGAACATATATGCCTGGTCTTGTGATGGATTTTATCAAGCCTCATTTGAGCGAACTATCTGATAAGACCCTGTGGTGCTTTCAGCAGGATCTATATCAACGTCTGGATGAAGGGTTTAATTTTGGAGATGAATTTGATCTTCAAAGTTGGATGAGCTTTCTGGAAGATGTTGATAAAGAGGTAGAGAAAAGGAAAACAGATGATGTTTGATGCGTTTATTGAGGCTTCAATATGTGTTCTCGCAATCTTTTGGAGCTGTTGGAAGTTTTGTGGCGATTTACATTTTCAAGACCCAGCAGCTCGTTTTTGGGCGTGGGTTGGAGCAAATCTAATTGCTATATTTATGGTCGTGTTTATTTATTTGGTTATCAAAGGATGAATGATCCTCTTTATATGCGGCAATGGCTGAGTGGTTTAAAGCGATGGACTTGAAATCCATTGATGGTAATACATCCGCGAGTTCGAATCTTGCTTGCCGCGTTTTATGGCCTGTTAGTCAAGAGGTGAAGATGCTGCCCTTTCACGGCGGAGACATCGGTTCAATTCCGGTACAGGTCATTTTTTTGAAAATCAAATATTATGAGGTATCAAAATGAAAACGACGAAGAAAGATTGGATCTATCGTGTGATTCTTCTGATTCTGTTGGCGATTATCTGGGACATTGGCGCGGCTTTAACTTCGCCAATTTTTGTTCCCCAGAAAGGCGCTGTGTTTCGGGAATTCTTCCTGTTGATCCAAAATGGAACAATGTTGAAAGCATTCCGATATTCGCTGGTTCGCATTACGGTGGCAGCCGCTTTGAGTGCCGGCATCTCCATTCCTCTTGGCTGTCTGATGAAAATCTGTCATTCGCTTCAAAAACTGCTCTATCCAGCAATTCGAGCAATGCGGTTTTTGCCAGTCACTGCCTTCTATCCACTGTTGACTATGTGGTTTGGAATCGGAGAGAAAATGAAGATTGCTTTCTTATTTGTAGCCAGTTTTGTGTTCATGCTTCCAAGCGTTCTGATTGCCATGGATGATGTCAGTGATGATGTGATCGAGGCGGCTAGTATTGATGGAGCAGGGAAGTTCAGCACAGTAACACGAATCATCTTCCCAATCGCAGCACCTTCCATCTGTCAGTCATTCGCCACAATGTATGCCATCGGTTGGACCTATATCGCAGTGGCCGAGACAGTGAATGCGAAGTACGGTATTGGATATCTGATCTATACTTCGTCCGCTCGTGGCCGTACATCTCTGGTGTTTGTTGGTATTTTAGCCATTGTGATTTTCAGTATTCTGTTTGACTGGGTCACAAATATCTGTATCAAGAAGGCTTTCAAGTGGAAGTTTTCGTAAGGAGGACAACATGTCGCACGAAATTGAATTATGTGGTTGTTTGACCATCCCAGAAGATGCCAACTGGGATGAGGTTGCAGATCTGTTTCTGAACTTTGTCGAATCTCATGGCTGGTATTACGGTGGCGGTTTTAGTGAGATTCGAGATGGTTACTATGTGAAGCCGGACGGGACTAGTGGTGATCCAATTTATAAATCAAATAAGGAGAAAAATTATGGCACATGAAATTAAAATTATGGGATGTCTGAGTATTCCAGATAATACAAGCTGGGAGGAGTCAATAAGTTTATTTATTGAATTTATTGAGTCACATAATTGGTGCTATTGTGGGGATTTTGCTGAGATTCGTGATGGAAAGCAAGTAGGTTATGGCGTAATAAAAAAAGAAAACGAGGAGAAAAATTATGGCGAAGAAAAGTCTATTTGAAAAACTCGGTCTTGTTGAGGGTGTAGCTGCTTCTGAGTATGATATGCCGGATACCACGAATGAGCTTCGCGTTTGTAGTGGCGTTGGAGATCATTACATCAATGGAGATTTCCCAGAGGACGAACCGGTTCAGGTCGAGGTTCCTGAGGGCGACACCATTGATGTTCAGGCGGTTTACGAGACCAATGGTATGAATCCTGCAGACGCTGTTACTGTCTACAAGATCAAAGATGTGATCGATACATTCCCGTCTGAGATGCCACCAAGACTAAGCGTGCTACGGTCAAAAACCTGATGACGACGCTTGGTTATGATGCAACCGCGATTATCTCTGATGCGAAGCAGCGTAAGGAGCTTCTGCGGGCTGTTGGTAACGATAAGATGAATGCGTTGTTTGACGAGATGAAGAGCAACGACCAGCAGATCGAATCTATGAAGGAACAGATCGAAGCTTTGACGAATCGCAACGTTGAAGCTGGTGCGGCTATTGAAAAGATCACCAATACAGTTCAGGATGAACTCAAGATGATTTCTTCTATCGAGGAATTTATCGAAGAGGATAAGACGGAGCCCGCTGGGAAGGAGGTCGCCCAGTAATGTTTTCTTTCACGATTGCTGAGTTTACATTTCTCTGTGTTGGTTTCGCCTTTGTTGGCAGTTTAATTCTGTTTCCGTCATTCCGTCAGCAGCTCAAAGCTCTTGCCGGTGGTTTCTTGCAGGTCTTTGTGCAGGATACAGCCAAGACACCAGATGGTGCCCGCGCTATCTATGCTCAGAAGATCGATGAGATGACTGAGAAATACACAGATGCCTGCAATACTCTGCGCGACCTGACGGGTAAACTCAAGACGATTCAGGATAACTACGCCGTCAGTCAGAAGCAGGCGAAGGGTTACGATGAACGTGCAAAGGCTGCTCTGAAGCGCGAAAGCAAGGATGTGGTGGCCGAATTGAAGGCGAACGAACAGGTGGCAGATGTATATTCTAATCTGGATCGTTTGCGTGCCTCCACTGGCACAGATAAAATGCTCAATGCTACTCGTGATGGTCTGCAGGAGAGTCGCGAAAAGGCAGCGGGCGCAAAAGTCCTGTATCAGACCAGTCGAGAAGGAAAGCTGGATAAGGCGGATGCAAACACGGCCGACTATAAGGTGAGTTCGTATCTGGATAGTCTTAAAAAGAGCAATCCAAACGTAACAACTTACAGCATTCCTGATCTGAATGCCCTTACAAAGTCTTCTGGATTGAACACTCAGTCCAAGAAATAAAATCAAATAAATAGGAGAGAATAACATGTCTAAGTTCAAATTGACTAAGGCTGGACGCGCTGTTGTTGGCGTGGTCCTTGCGGTGGCTGTTGCTATTGGTGTCGTTGGCGGTATCAAAGGCGGTTTGATTAAGTTCGACAAGAAGAAGCCGACTACATCAAAGCCTGGCACTTCCATCGGTACGAACAATCCGTCCACTGCCGCTGAGGATGATACGATCAATCTGTCGCTGGATGAATGGGCGGGCTGGTTGAGCTGCATCACTGCAAATGGTGGTCTTACCACTCAGCCTGGCTCTGTGTTTGACCAGCTCGGCATCAAGGTGAATATCAATGTTATCAACGACGCTACTGAATCCAGCAATGCACTGATCTCTGGTGATCTGCAGGCCGCTGGTTATACTACGAACCGTGTCGCATTCTTGTCTCAGAAGTTTACGGATGCCGGTAAGAATATCATCATGCCGGTGTTTACCAACTACAGCTATGGCGGCGATGGTATTATCGCTTCCACTCAGTTTGCGGATGTGAATTCGTGGGTCAATGCCAAGATCGGCGTTCCTGAATTCTCTGAGGCCGAAACCCTGGTCGCTTGGTTTGTCAATAATTCCAACCTGTCCGATGCGGATAAGGCAACCATTATGAACAACCTGATCATGTTCGGTACGGCAGATGATACTGCTAAAGCATACTTTGCTAGTCAGATCGATGTGGCCGCAACATGGGAGCCGTACCTGACTCAGGCCAAGACCTACACCAACAGCACGGTCGTCTTTGATACCAAGTCTTCTTCCTCTCTGGTTATGGACGGCATTGTGTTTGATGCAGATTGGGCGGCAGCTCACGAAGATACTGTCAAGAAGTTTGTCAAGGGTATTCTGATGTCTTATGATCAGCCCATCAACTATGACGCAGCTCGTGAAGTATTCCCGATGTACTCCACTTCTAGCGATGCAGATATTGACGCTACTTATGCCAACGCAAAGATGGCTAGTTGGAAGGATAATTACAACATTCTGAACGATACCGCTCCCATGATCTATAACCAGATGTGCGATATCTGGGAGGCTCTGGGTGAATCTGTCAATCGCGACCTTGTGAATACGATTTTCGATACCACTTATATTGACGCTCTGAAAGGTGATTTCAAGTCTACTTCTGCGGCAAATGCTACCACTAAGGTGACTGTAAGTGACGAAATTCGCGCTAATATCACCCAGCAGGTCACTGATAATCTGGATTATGATTCTATGCTGAGTAAGACCGCCAATGTAACATTTGTCCCGGATTCTTCTGTGTTTACCGATCAGGCAAGCGCCGCCTCTGTCCTGAATGATTTCGTGGATATCGCTAAGACTCTGGATGGAACTATGATCGTTATCAATGGCAATATCAATGCAGATAACCAGACTGATGTTGGCAAGCAGCTCAGCGCAAATCGCGCTCAGACTGTTGCAAATTATCTGGCATCTCAGGGCATTGATCAGAATCGATTGATCATCACTGGCTCCGGTAATGCAAAGTATCAGGCTGATAAGGCTGCTGGTACTCTGAGTGGTGATGCAAGTGTGTACCAGTCTACCGATATCAGTTTCCTGCGTATTGAGAACTGAGGTGATTCCGGTTGATCTGGATTGAAATCAGTAAAGCGATTTGGATTGTGGGCGGATTGATGCTGGCTTCTTTTGCAGCTGGCTATCTCTTCCATGGTCCAACCTTTAAAACCTAAAACCTTCGGCGGTGCTCAGGTAGCACTGGGTGCCGCCTTATATAATGTGCCATAGCCAAGTCGGTTAAGGCAAGGGACTTTGACTCCCTGATCGTGTGTTCAAATCACACTGGCACAACCAAAAAAAACAAATCAGATAGAGAGGTTCACAGATGACTACTCCAGAACAACTTGAAATTGCACTTCGGGATTTTATTTATCAATGCGGAAAACGAAATGAAAACGAACTGGGTTGTGATGATTGTATCTACTGGAATCTTTGTACCCGGTTCTATACTCCGCATTGTGATTGTCCTGATGAATGGACGATCTATGACAAAGTAAGCCCACTTCCGTCTTAATTTGAAAAGGAGTTTCCAGATGGCAGTTTATATGACAGGTGATATCCATGGCAACCCAAGTCGATTTTATGATCTGAAGAGTTTCTGCAAGGTGCATTCAGACGCAGAATGGTTTATCTGCTTGGGCGATGTTGGTTTGAATTACTACGGCGAGGATCACCCGCAGGAGATGTATATCAAGAATATTGCGGATGAAATCCCTGCAAAACTGTTCTGTATTCATGGCAATCACGAGCGGCGTCCTACCGAAGCAGATGGATATAAACAGATCGATGTCACAGAGGGTGCGATCCAGGGCCCCATGATGTGGCACGCAGAACATCCCAATCAGTATTTTGCAATCGACGGCGCTGTATATACGATCTTTACATCAGACCGTACATTGACCGCACTTGTTTGTGGTGGAGCTTATTCGGTTGATAAGTATTATCGTCTGCGGCGCGGTTGGCATTGGTGGCCTGACGAACAGCCAAATGAACTCACAAAGGGGCTGGTACGGTTGATGGCAACGAAAAAACAAATCGATATTATGTTGACCCATACCTGCCCGCTGCGGTTCGAGCCAACTGAGCTTTTCATCTCTGGCATTGACCAGAGCACAGTAGACAAGTCAACAGAACAATTCTTTGATGAAATCTACTCCTTATTCCCGGCGTACCAAGAGCCGATGTGGTACTTTGGCCACTTCCATGGAAATAAATACACGGATGAATACGTGATGCTCTTTGATGACATCATGGAACTGAAGTGAATTTATAAATAGTAAATCGAAAGGGGAGTACAGATGCTGTATGGACGTGCGTCTCCTGATTTGATTCGATAGCATTTCGTCAAATTAGATAGGAGAAAACAATATGACTTGTAATTTTTGTGGTAAGACTCTGGACACCTGTGATGAGATCAATCTTGGTAACCTGGAACTGCCTTTCTTCTACGGGAGCAAGCGTGATGGGGACTATATGAAGTTCTCTCTCTGCTCTGACTGTTATGACAAGCTGGCAGATGAATTCATGTCCAGATGCAAACACGAACCCCTCGTTGTTCCCTTTGCCCCAAGGGTGCCGGAGTGGGAACATAAGACTACTGAAGAATCTGATTATTGATAACTGATTACATAGGAGGTACATATGGCAAGTAAGGAAAACAACGTTTACTCTCGCTTTAGCTTTTGCGGAAAGGTCACCGTTTCCAAAAAGGTCCCGTTCGTGAAGCGCGACACCTACGACAAGGGTGAGAAAATCAGCATTAACTTTGGTATCAAAGCCGGAAATAATCTTGGTTATGTCAAGCTGGAAGGCTTTAAGAATGACGAGATCAAGACCATGGATATTGACCGAAACAATATCGAGGTCGCGTGGAGTAATCGTCTGGACGAAGATGTGATCAAGACCGTTGCCAGCACCAAAAAGTTCACAGTGAACCTGGGCGAGCGCAAAGAGTTCATTACCGAGTGGGACATGATCGAGTATCTGGAGTCCGCTCTGGCCGGTTATGAGGACGATATTGTTGTTACTGGTAAGTTCGTTCTGCGTCCAGGCACCGGTAAATACAAGGATCAGGTTTATCGTGAGTATCAGATCCAGAACGTGTATATGCCTGGCGAGAAGGACGTTCCTCATCTGACTATGAATCTGGATCTGTATTACGACAAGGACAGCATGGATACAACCACTCTGAAGGATGACGGCAAGATTATGATGCATTGCTACACCCCGATGTGGTCTAAGGCAGATGGCGCACAGAAGATGTTCCAGATCGACACCGTGTTCAATACAGCTGTTTTTGATATGGACAAGCCGAAGCACAAGGCAATCCACGATTACAAGATGCGCTATCTGGAAACCAAGTCTCGCAATCCTGTCCATATGAACTGGCAGATTGCTGTCGTCAATGGCGCTGAGGAGGTTCCGTTTACTATGGACAGCCTCACTGAACAGCAGCGGGAACAGGTCGAACTCGGTATCTCTAAGATGGAAGATTTCAAGCCGCGTGGGAATATCCTCGGTGATCGGGAAAAGGAGCTGCGTCTGGTAAAGCCCATCCTGACTGGCGAGTTTGAGGAGTGCAAGACTGCAGCTGATTCTGGTTACACTGCTCGTGAGTTCGAGGATGAAATCTGGACCCCGGCGGCTGATGAAAGTGTGGATGATATGATGAATGGCGGCTCCAAGGCTAAGGCCAAGGCAAAGGCTGCTCCTGCAGTCGAGGCTCCGGAAGACAGCGATGATGATATCGACACCATGTTTTGATCCTGTCGATTTACCATGGAATGAAAATTAAAAAGGAGAATACATAATGGGTTTCAAAATCAATCGTATTAAGGCAGACCTTGGCAGCTATCCTCATTATATGCTGCTTGGAATTCGCAAGATCGGCAAAACCACCTTTATTCGTGACCTGATCAAAGAGAAGTATGGTGATGCAACCAAGGGCCTACTGATTTCTTGCGGTGCTGAAAATGGTTACCACGCTCTGGATGATCTGCAGGTTGAAGAAGCGAAGGTTTTCAATCAGGACTACGACGAAGAGACCGACAGCCGTGGTTTCATTCAGATTGTTGATGATATCGTCGAGAACAATAATGACTACGGTATTAAGCTGGTTGCAATCGATACCTTGGATTGTCTGTATGATATCGCTGCACAGGAGGCCATTCGGTTGTCTCGTAAAGAGACCGGTAAGCCGTGCAAGAGCATAAATGATGCATTTGGAGGTTACGGTCGGGGACTTGATCGTGTGATTGCACTGATTCAAGAGCAGATCACTCGTCTGGAAGATGCCGGTATCGCCGTGTTCATCCTGTCTCACGTCAAGGAAAAGACTCGTACTGATATGGTCACTGGTGAAGAATATCAGGTTTGGACCAATAACCTGATGGATAAGGTGTATGGTGCTATTGCTGACACCGCCCAGATGGTTATGATGGCGGTCTTTGATCGTGAAATCAAGGATAAGAAGGTTACTGGAGAAAATCGTGTCCTGTATCTGCGTGCTACTGCAAGTCTGGATGCTGGTTCTCGTTTCCATGGTCTGCCTGAAAAGGTTCCTTTCACCCCAAAGGCTTTTGTCGAAGCGTTTGAAGAGGGCGTTAAGAACTCTGCCACTATGAAGCCGATGACTGACGCTGATATGGCTGCCCGTCAGAAGGAAGAGGCCGCACAGCAGGAAAAGACGGCAGAAATCGCTCGTCGTAAAGATGCAGAAAATCGTGCTGCAGCTCAGGCTGAAGAGGAC
>OHJC01000480.1_pt1 | contig 22925 bp, 20 predicted proteins | sample 1568461 | NCBI WGS metagenome assembly OHJC01 (sample SAMEA3879535, study PRJEB24766) | human gut metagenome | biome: human-associated habitat; feature: feces | place: USA | collected 1985/1987 | reverse complement strand
GGCGGGAGTACGATGCAGAGGAAGTACCGGACAGCCAGACAGCAGAAAAAACGATGGCTGGTGGAAATGACAATACTGTCATGAATGCTGACGGCACGCAGGATTTTTCCCTGGGAACTGCGAGAACAGAAAGTGGAGCTACGGTTGCAGGGGTGGCAGCCAGTGGAACAGATGCAGTGATTTCGGGAACATCTGCCGGAACGGGTACTGACGCCCGCGCATGGACATACCCGGTGTGGTTCCGTGTATTATCCATGGTATGGTTGGCAGGAATGCTTGGCTTCCTGGGATATCATGCTTATTCTTATCTGCGCATGCGTAACCGGATTCACCGACCTGACAGCGGTGTCAGACAGGTAGAACCGGGGATCTGTGAGATCGATGGAGGACATCTGTCCTTTGTCATGGGACTGATCCATCCGGTGATCTATCTGTCTTCGGGCTTAGATCCTGAGAGCAGAAAAGTTGTTCTGTGTCATGAACGGGTGCACTTACAGCGCAGGGACTATCTGTTTAAGCCTGCGGCGTTGGTGATCTGCTGCGTCCACTGGTTCAATCCGCTGGTGTGGCTGGCATTTTATCTGATGAACATGGACTGCGAGATGTCCTGTGATGAAAAAGTGGTGAAGCTCCTCGGGGAGGAGAGCAAGAAAATTTATTCCTATACATTGTTGGAAGAGGCTTCCGGTGGGGAATGGAAACGCTATCGGGGCGGTTCCATCTGCGCACTGCTCTCTTTCGGAGAAGACCATGTGAAAAATCGTATCCGCCACGTGCTGGACTACCGCAAGCCGCCGTTCTGGATGCTGGTTGGTGCGGTGGCGGTGCTTGTGATATTGGTGGTATGCCTGTGTAGCAACCCTGGTGGTGGAACAGATGCAGTAAATGCGGATAATGATACGGAGACTGGGGCGGATGCGACAGACATGACAGGAACGTCGGATGAAACAGCGGAAGGGGATTTAACGGCGGGTGAAGTGGACTATGAGGCTGCCAAAACGGAATGGCTGACGGTATTTGAGCAGGGTATCCACAGCAGGGAAGAGTTCAGTGCCCTGTTTGATGTGGCTGCCTTGGAGGATACCCGGTCTTTTGCCGGACAGGACGGCATCCAGTATCTTGGCTACGATGGTGTCGCGGCGCGGAAATTGCATCAGCGGATTTTAGACGGAGATGCCGCTGCCCATGAGACCTACAAGGATCCGGTGAAGGCTGCGGAAGCTCTGCTGAATCTACAGGGTGGCAGCGGGGAAATGACGGAACTGCTCTATGAAGCCGGGAGGCAGTATTTATTTTTCCAAAAAGATTCCACAAGACCCGGCGAAGGCTCTGTGGCAAACGTACATTATATTTTCGCTGATGGATCCGGTATCGATATTCCTATGGTATTTGCGGAGGAGAGCAGTCAGATCTGGATGCTCTCCCTGGGAGACATCGACAGTAAAGGCCGGCATTCTACCGGTCCTCTGGACGGAGAAAATCAGGCCAGAGTGGTCTATGCGGAATACGGACCCAGGGATGAAGATTGGGCTACCGTGGCAGAACTGTCGAAAAAATGGGTGTATGTAAAGGTATCCCCCGGATCTTTTGCGGATGTTGCTGCTACTTATCAGGTCTCCAGCTACGGTATTTATGCGGCCACCGGGGACGACGCCGGACTAAATTGTATGGTTCCGGGATATATAGCGCCGGGATGTGCGGCAGAGGGACGTTCCACGGTTTACCAGAATGTGGGAAATTACTATACGTCTGACAGTTATAGACAGGAGATGGCTTATCTGAAGCAACAGGATAGTGTCCGCTTGTACTACCTGGCATCCTCTGACTATCAGGATGGCGATTTGGAAATCTGGATCGACACGATCCGAGAATATGATACTTCGGGACAGACCGGAGAAAACGGGGTCACGGACTGGAAGCTGCCGTCGGAGGCGCAGGATTTCTCCGCAGACATGCTTACTGCGGAAGGAGGTTATTGGATCCTGAGTCAGAGCAACGGAACCGCCCAGATGAAACTTCCGCTTCTGTCCAACCAGCCGGTCTGGAATGGGAAGGTGGCGGCAGATCTGACGACAGAGGAAGCGGATGCTTATGCAGTAGCACAGAGACGGGATATTATGACGAATGTGGGAGTCGTATTCGATCTGTCTGAGCGAGCGGAGCAGGAGACTTATGCCCTGTTGGATCTGGACGGAGACGGAACCGCAGAGAAGCTTCTGTTGCGTTCGAGAATGGCACAGGCAGTAAACGAAGTGGATCATTCGCCGCTAGATCAATATATATTTGCGGTGAATACCATGCGAGGCGAGACGCGGACGGCACAGAATCTGGGAAACAGCATTTACGCCTTCACTCCTGATGGCAGACAGATATTGCTGGCACTGATGCGTAGGGACGAGTTCGGACAGTGCGAGAGTTTCCTGTTGAGCTATGAGAACGGGGAACTACAGGAGGTAGGAAGCTTCGCGCAGGATATCCGGGAGATCTGGGTGGAAAACGGCCAGATCATCACCACCCAAAGCTATGATTATATCCTGCAGAGAGAGAATCTGCGGATCATATACCGCATCGGAAGTGACGGAAGGCTGGCGGAGATCCCCACAGACCGCTATGATCTGCCGGAGCAGGCGGTCCTGCACGGACTCAATAAGGATCTGGAAGTCTGCCGGACTCCGGATGCCGGCAGCGAACGCTTTACCATCAACGCAGATCACGGAGTCTATTTCCTCTATCTAGATGCCGGCAGACAGTGGCTCTGCGTGGAGACCGAGAATGGTGTCACCGGGTGGCTTAAGCTGGCGGATTACACTTATGAGGAAGCTTGGGCGACTTTTAATGACTTGATGCCATATGGTGGGTGATAAAACTTATACTGGAAACAATTGATAAAAATAAAAAAAGTTTCCAGTATAAGAGAAACTTTTACCTTAGCAGATAAAAAATAGGCATTGACAGAAATGGTTTACAGGATGTAACATAAAAACGTTACAACTTGTAAACCATTTTGCGTTATAAGACATCATAGATACAACGAGAACAGAAAGGAAGGAATTGCAATGTCGGAATATACCATGGGTGCTGTTGAGATGCGTTTTGCGGAGATCATCTGGGAGCATGAGCCGGTCTCCTCCGGGGAACTGGTGAAGCTGTGCGAGCAGGAGTTAAACTGGAAGAAATCCACGACCTATACAGTCTTGCGGCGCCTTTGCCAGAAGGGGATATTTATCAGTGAGAACGGTGTCGTTACTTCGCTGCTGTCGAAGCAGATGTTCCAGGCGAGACAGAGCGAGGAGATCATTGAGGAATCTTTCGCAGGATCTCTGCCGGATTTCGTAGCGGCATTTACTTCCCGGAAGAAGCTGTCTAAGAAAGAGATCAAAGAGCTGAAGAAGATCATAGAAAATAACGGGGGAGCAAAGGAGTGACAGGGATGGCAATGATGCAGATACTGATCAGAATGAGCATTCAGGGAAGCATCATCGTAGGAATCGTATTGATCCTCAGAATGGTATTTAGAGGACTGCGGATCTCCTACCGCTACTGTGTGCTGCTGTGGGGAATCGTCTTTTTCTATCTTATATTTCCCTGGAAGATCGAGAATGAGCATGGATTCTGGCGGGCGCAGCCGGAGTCGATGGTAGTAGCGGTAAGTGCGGACGGACCGACGGTGGTGACGGGACTTGGAACGGGCATTGTGCCGGGACAAAATGCCACACCGGAGCAGAATGCAACAACGGGGCAGAGCACCTTGTCAGAACAGGCGACCGGAACAGATGCGATGACCGTGCAGAGTACGAATTCAGAAGCGGGATCGAACGAGCTCCATGTGACGGCTGCACAATCCAACGGCACGGCAGCCGCATTTTTCGCATCGGCTACCTTTTTGCGGGTAATATTTGCAGTTGAATGTCTGTGGCTGGCAGGAATCCCCTGCTTTCTCGCGTATTTTATTTTTTCGTATATAAGAATGAAACGCCGTCTGGCGGAATGCCTCCCCGGAGAGGAGGGCGTACGTTACGTGGACGGGATCCGTACACCGATGGTATTCGGGATCCTGCGACCGCAGATCTATCTGCCGGTGGAGATGAATCCGGAATTCTATGACTGCGTGCTGCAGCATGAGCGGATTCACCTGCGCCGTCTGGATTATCTGTGGAAAATACTGGCATATCTGATCAGCATCGTGCATTGGGTGAACCCGGTGGTATGGCTGGCGTATTACCTGCTGTGCTGCGATATGGAAAAAGCCTGCGACGAGGCAGTGACGGAGCAGTTGGAGCCGGAGGGCAGACAGGAATATGCCACCGCACTGTTATACATGGCGGTCGACACGACTGCACGCAGGATCTTCGCGGCACCGGTGTGCTTCGATGAAGGTGACATCAAGGGCAGGATCCGGCATATTTTGAAAGGACGTAAGACCGCGGGGAAGCTGGCGGCGCTGGCGGTGGAACTGTGTGCTGTGGTGGCACTGATATTGTTGACACAGAGAAGTGCGGTGACGGTACAGGATTCGGAAGCCGCAGGAGATACGGCAGACACCACAGAGAATGTGACGGCGGAGAGTGATGCGGAGGAAGCGGATCTGCCGGCATTCTATATCCGTCGGGCGGAGGATCTGCAGGTAAGCAGTCCGCTTCGGATCGAGGAGCAGTATATCACAGACCGTGCCACAGCATGGAATCACTATTATATTGATGCAGACGGTGTCCTCTGGGGTAGCGGTTATAATCAAAACGGACAGCTGGGAAACGGCAGCTACGAGACGGATCTGGACCTGGGGAAAATGGATGCGGTTCGGATCGCGGATCATGTGGTCTCGGTGGACGCTAACCTGAATAACAATTTCTGCATCTATCTGACGGACGATGGAAAGCTTTACGGGATGGGGCTGAATATGGCAGGACTCCTGTTAGGGAAAGACTCTGTGAAACAGGTGTACAGCGATGATGATAATGACCGTGTGTGCACACCGGTGCTGCTGATGGAAAATGTGAGATATGCCAGAGCCGGCAGAGAAGCCATCGTTGCATTACAGGAGGACGGAAGCGTCTATTGGTGGGGACAGATGCGGACAACCACAAGCACCTACGGCAGCGATTACGATGCTTACTGGACAGTGGAGGAGAATCCGGACAATCCGGTGAAAATGATGTACCTGGAGCCACATAAGGTATTGGAGAACTGTGTCTATGTGGATATCAGTGCGTGGAACGGTGCGGCAATCACGGAGAACGGCGACTTATACATGTGGGGACTGAACATCTTCGGACAATGCGGTGTCGCGAAGAGTGAGAATGTCCATGACTTTGTCTGGGCACCGGAGAAGGTGCTGGAAAATGTCAGTATGGTATGGCTGGAGGCAATCCGGCAAAACGACGACGGAATCGATACGGAGCTGGAGAACTTGAACTGGGCAGTGCATTCGTATACCTTTGATAACTTTGCACTGTTGCAGGACGGAACATTGCTGGCTGCCGGAGAGAATCTGGGCAAAGATTCCGTGACGACAGTAGTGGATGGGGATTTGTACCAGGCGGGATCCCACCGGGCGTCTTTTGAATTCGTGCCGGTGCGGGCAGCTGTCTACTCCACGGAGTATAACCGGGAGATCCTGGCGGAATTTACATGGGGAATGTCCAGAGAGGATGTCCGGTCGCTGTGTACGGATGCAGGACTGCAATTTTATGTCGGCGGAGAAGACGACGGAATCAATATCGAAGACAGTAGATATCGCTGCTATTTTGATGAAACAGGTGGACTGAGCGCACTTACGATCCAGACCGGCAGCAGCCGTGATGAAAGATTTACTGTGGACGAGACTACCCTGGAGGAAGTACAGCAGATCGTTACCGATGCCGGTGGCTCGCTGACGTTGCTTACCCCCGCGGGGGATAATCCCTGGGAGATCTGGCAGTATGCAGACACCGCCCAGGGGACCCTCTACTGGTTCACGGTATTCCAGGGGAAAGTCACTGTCATCACCGAGAAACAGCTGACAGCAGAAACTTTTGATGGACAACAGGAGTGGAAGAGCGTATTATTGATGGAAAATTGAGGACCTGAGTGGATAAGTGCCAGAAGGAGAGTATATTATGAAAAAACAATATAAATTAACAGCATTGGCGCTGATTGCCTGTCTGTTGACGGGATGTGGTGCTGGGGAAACGAGTGCTTTGGAGAATGCGACGGCGGATAAGCAGCCAACAGAGCCGGTGACAGAGGCATCTGCGGAGACTTTCCCAGAGACAGCTTCTGCTACGACAGCGGTTCCGCAGGAAACCACAGCACAGGAAAATCCGGCTGCACCCAAAGAAATTACCATAGACTTCACCGGAATCGCAGAATTTCACCCGGAGGGGACACCTGCGCAACCCTATTCCCTGAAGATTTTGTCCGAGACGAACAACAATGTCACCATGGCGTATGAGTGGTACGACGCAGCCGAAGACATTTCTCTCCCCATGATCGGTGAGAACTGGGATTGTTTCTATGATGAGAACTACACCTACCAGTGGGACGAAGGAAAACTGAGCATTTTCGACGGTGAGAACTGCTTGTATGTACTGGAATACCCCACAGACAAATGGTACGTCAACGGCAACAACGCCCGCCTTGAGAACGGGATCTTCTACGGAGCTTCGGTAATGAACGGCTATGCCCAGCCGGACACTTGTTTTATGTTTGCCTATGATCTGGAAAATGAGAAGCTGCTGTGGCGGAGCGCCGACCAGACCTACAACAGCATGAACTTCCTCGTAAAAGGAGATGTGATCTTCTGTGGCTATGGCTTTACCGCAGAGGACGATTATCTCTACCAGCTGGATAAAAACACCGGAGAAGTGATCGACCGCCTGCCCCTGAAAAAGATGCCGGACCTCATGGCAGAGAAGGATGACAAATTGTATGTCCACACCTATAGCTACGATTACGTGATCGAGGTGCAGTAGGATCATATTTTTTAAAATAATAAGTATACTGTATAACACATCTGTCTGATATATGGCAGATGTGTTATTTTATATTGTAGATAAAAATTGACAAAACAAGCATTAATGTTTAACATTATTTACATAAGGAGACGCAAAGATGCCTAAGAAATCTATAGTATTACTGCCGGAAACTCAAAGAATTTTAGAACAAATGGGATTACAGATAAAATATGCAAGGCTTCGGAGAAAATTGCCCTCGGAACTGGTGGCGGAGAGAGCGGGAATCAGCAGAGCAACTTTAGTATCCATAGAAAAAGGCTCACCTTCTGTGGCAATGGGATGTTATGCGGCTGTGCTTCATGCATTGAATTATATGGATAAGGATCTGCTGCTAGTTGCTAAAGACGATGAATTAGGACGCAAATTACAGGATCTGGATTTGCCTGTAAGAAAAAGGGCACCCAGGAGTACAACTGAGCCATTATGCACCGGAAAAATTTATGATAAAATTATAAAAGATATACAGGAAGGGTAGTTATTAAAATATAACAATACGATGTGAGGAAAAAGTAGATGGAAATGGCAACACAGATAGAAAAACTGGACCGGAAATTTTCCAGAAATGAATACAACGGTACCGGCAGCAGACATTTTGTGATTCGAAAAGGCAGAATTCCGGTAATGATCTCGGCGCCTCATGCGGTCAATCATTTTCGGGAGGGGAAAATAAAATACGCAGATATGTTGACCGGCGGCATCGCAGAATATCTGCAGGAACAGACGGGATGCCATCTGATCTGTGCAACACGCTACGAGGAAGCTGATGGCAATTTTGATCTGGCAGACACCTGTGATTATAAAAAAGAACTCGCGGAATATGTGAAAAAGAATCAGATCCGGGTATTGATCGACCTCCATGGTATCAAGGCAGGAGGCGAGATCGCAGTAGAACTGGGAACCGGCGGAGAGGGAGATCCTTCGCTTTTGACATATGGATTTATAGCTGAACTTGTGGCAATTACACTAAAGACCGGACTAAGGGATTATCTTACAAAGGATGGCAAAGAAGTTGTCAAAAATGTGCATTTTGCGGCGAAAAATCCGAATACTGTCTCACGTTTTATTTCGGAACAGGCGGGAATTCCAGGTTTTCAGCTGGAAATCAACCGGGAATATCGGGACATCAAGGATCCGGAACGGTTGGAAACTATGGTGCAGGCATTGCAAAGCGTAATAGAGAATCTGGCGGGTATGGACTGGAAAGCAGACAGATATCTTGCAAGAAAAGCGGTTCGCAGTAAGACGCATTTTCCCCAGAACAAGATTGAATTATCATTGGAAGATCGGAAGTACCTTGGGGAAGAGGACGTTATCTTTGTCAAAGGGAGCGGTGACAATGTGGAACTGGCGCAGATCGTGTACCGGGAAGGGCAAAAACCGGGGGAAATCGCACTGACGAACCGCCTGTTGGATCAATTGTATCCGGGGCAGGATCCGGTGGGACAGCCGGCGATATTGTACTGGGGATGCAACGATAGATTTTTCATCGGCAGACCTACTGCCGGATTCGAGGGCATCGGACTGACGGAGCACCTGTATGAGGAGTTGAAGCAGAAAGAGGACCGGTACGATTATGTCCTGTATAATCGCTATACGGAATCCAAAATGCATCTGAAATTGAAAAATTACGGAAAACGTCAGGAAGACAAGATATTCATGCCCTATTATTACCGGGAGCTGTTGGGAGTAGAGTTCCCATTGGAGGAAGTGGGAGAAAAAGGTTTTGAAAAAATGAAAATCACCTGGCAAGAGGAGGCGGAGTCCCTCGCTGCAGCATACGAGTATAATGCAGACAGTGGAAAATATCGTCTGACGCATCCGGAATTACTAAAGAATGTGAACTGGAGATCCAAATTGCAGTTGGAGATTCTGAAGGTGAGAAAATCTACAGAGAAAATTTCATGGAAGATGCGGCTGCAAAGGGGATACTTTAAGCTGTTACAGCAGTTGATCGGTTTCGTAGAATATGATATGCGTGTCGCTATTCCCAAAATCAGTGATGACAATTACGAAACAGCAAGAGTATCCACTGATATGATGACTCTGTTGGGAGTATCGGAAAATGATGAGATCGAGATCACGTTCGGAGACAGAACGGAGAAGGTGAGGGTATTGGAGATCGAAAAAGACGATGACAGCTTTGGCAGACAGGACATGATCATTGGTGTTCCGGCAGAGACGCGAAGAAATCTTGATATTATGTTAGATGATGTGGTAAGTGTCAGAAGAAATATGCGTTATACATTTGCACGTAATGTTAACCAGCAGTTATTTGCTATTTTTGGAACCGTACTGACGATCGTGACCCTAAGTGATAATATATGGTTCCGTATTGTAGCAAGTGTTGTTGCGGTGCCATTTGTCACTTATGTCACGTTCGCAGAAGAACGGATAAAAGTACAGCGTAAAAAAAGAAAATAAAAATTATTTTGTCTTCAAAGTTTTTTTCATGGCGGAGAAAGTCTCTGCACTGATCACATGCTCGATACGGCAGGCATCCTCAGCAGCAACAGTGGGATCCACACCGATGGAAGTTAGCCAGTCCGTAAGAAATGTGTGACGTTCATAGATTTTCTCTGCGATTTCCCGCCCCTTATCCAGCAGGGTGATGTAGCCTTCCTTGTCCATTTCAATATATTCCCCATTGCGGAGATTCTTCATAGCGACACTGACGCTGGGCTTGGACACACCCAGATCGTTGGCAATATCAATGGAACGGACAACGCCGTTCTTTTTCTTCAGCACTAAGATCGTTTCCAGATAATTCTCAGCAGATTCCTGTATTTTCATGTAATGACCATACCCTTCCCATACATAGCATTTTGAACCGAAATACCTGCTCTACATGTGGAAACTTAAACATCCGCAGGCATTACAATAAGAATAGCAGAAATGGGTAGGAAATGCAAGATTTCAACTTAATGAGAAAAAATATCAATAAGTAAGAAAAAAGTATTATAAATTACATTGAAGAAGCAACGTTAATAATCTATAAAAACGATACATAAAGTTTGTTTATTTTATCTAAAAAATATTATTTTAAATAAAAATAATTGACATTCAAAAATAGGAGAATATAATATAGTTAACCGGTTAACAAAGTATATTAAAACTGTATGAAAAGAGAAAGTATGAAAAACAGAGTAACCATCAGGGATGTTGCAGCAGCATCAAACGTATCAGTAGCGACAGTGTCCTATGTATTAAACGGAAAGAAAAAAGTATCCGAAGAAACGAAGCAAAAGATTCTGACAGTAATCGATGAGCTAGGATTCGTGCCGGATTTGAATGCACGAGGATTAACTGTAAAAGATACTAAATTGCTGGGAGTAGTCGTTCCACAGACAGAGCCCGGCAGTAAGCTGATGTTTCATAATATTTTTTACAGTGAATTACTGGGGAGCATAGAGTACGCTGCAAGACAGAGAGGATACCATGTAATTATCTCAGCTACCGATGTAACTGAAGATTATCTTCAGCTGATCCAGGAACGAAATTTGGCTGGAGTTATTATTATTGGTACTTATCAGAATCAGTTTTTTAGTGAATTAAAAACATTGGATGTACCGGTAGTGTTAATTGATAGTTATTGTAAATATGACTATTTTCATAAACTAAGAATTGATGATGAGAATTGCTCTAATCTGGCTACGGAATTTGTGATTCAGCAGGGACATAAAAAAATTGCATTGGTGACAGGACATCTTCAGGAAGATGGTGTTATGCAGAAGCGATATAAAGGTTTCCTGAAAGCGATTGAACAAAATGGACTGGAATTTCAAAAAGAAAATCTTTATGAAGCGACGGTTGATTATGAAAGCGGAGTAAATGCTGCAAAATGGTTCGTAGATAATAAGGCAGATATTACAGCAGTGGTAGCGACAGCGGATGTCCTCGCAATTGGGCTGATGAAGGGGTTTTATGAACAAGGGGTTCAGGTGCCTGAAGATATATCCATCATCGGATTTGATGATCTGGATATTTCCAAGTATACGACGCCCGGGCTCACTACTGTAAAACAACCTATTTCAGCTAAGGGAGAAAGAGCTGTTGAAATATTGATCGAAAACATTGAAAATCCCCAGATGGAAAAAGTGGAAGAAGTATTTCCTGTAAAACTAATTGAAAGGCAAAGTGTAAGAAAAAGAACGGAGATATTATGATTTTAGAAACGATAAAAGATCAGGAATATCATAAAAAAATATTACTGGCAAATGATTCCTATGCAGAGATAGAACGCAAAGAAGGTACACAATTAATCATTAATGTGGATTATAAAGGTGCATACGGTCTGGGCGAGAAATTCGATGCAGTGAATCAGAAAGGAAAAACAGTAGAGACACAGGTTATAGAAAAATTCTGTAATCAGGGAAATATCAGTTACTGCGTGACTCCTTTTTTCGTGACAGATTCGGCACTGGGTATTTACATTGAGACAAAGAAGAAAACGACAATCACGCTTGATCATGCAATTCGATGTCAGATACCGAGCGAATCCAAAGTCTATGTATTTACGGGTACAATAGGTGAGGTTATTCGTGATTATACCGGTTTGTTTAAAAGACCGCAGATACCACCCCGTTATGCATTTGGAATATGGGCATCAGCCAATCATTGGAATTCTGAAGCAGATGTAGACAGATTGCTTGAGGAATTGGAAAAATATCATTTTCCGGCCAGTGTTATTGTTTTGGAAGCATGGAGTGATGAAGCAACTTTCTATATTTGGAACGGAGCTACCTATTCACCGAAGAGGTCGGCAGAAGGTTTTTCCTATGATGATTTTGATTTTAGCAATAGTAAATACTGGAAAAACCCGAAACGCATGATCGAGAGGCTTCATGAAAAAGGGAAAAAGCTAGTGCTTTGGCAAATTCCTGTTTTTAAAGGAATGGAACCGGGAAGAGTATCGGAACAGCTTGACATGGATAAGGAATATGCACTGGAGCATGGACTACTTGTAATGAATAAAGCAGGAACGCCTTACGAGATACCGACGGGCAATTGGTTTGAAGGCTCTTATCTTCCGGATTTCACAAATGTAGAAACGAAGAAGTTTTGGTTTCAAAAAAGAAAATACCTGTCAGATATTGGCGTGGATGGATTCAAGACGGACGGTGGAGAGTTCATATATTCCGAAGAAGTGAATTTTTCGGATGGAACAAACGGAGCAGAAGGTAAGAATCAGTATTGTCAGGATTATGTGAATGCATACAGTAATGAAATATCGGAAGAACAAGTGCTGTTTAGCCGGGCAGGATATGCAGGAGCTTCCGGAACTCCTATTTTATGGGCAGGAGACCATCAGTCAACCAATGATGAATTAAAGAATGTCTTGCGGGCAGCCCTTTCCGCAGCCATGAGTGGTATTCTTTTCTGGAGTTTTGATATTGGTGGATTTGCAGGACCGCTTCCGAGTATTGATTTGTACAGAAGATCTACACAGATGGCAGTATTTTCTCCCATAATGCAATGGCATTCGGAGCCGGATGGAGGTCAGTTCAGGGAACTTATGCCGGGAAGTGATGGAAATAATGAAAGAAGTCCATGGAATGTAGCCTTGGCATACGGACAGCCGGAATTTATTGATGAGATGCGTTACTGGCATACACTTAGGGAAGAACTTCTTCCATACATTTATCAAACGGCGAAAATTGCAGTAAGAGAAAGTAAACCCATGATGCGCCCTTTAGTATATGATTTTCAGGAAGACAGCAATGTAATTAACTTAGAAGATGAATACCTGTTTGGAAATAGTATGTTAGTGGCTCCCCTTATGGAAGAAAATCAAACATCCAGAAAGGTATATCTGCCGCAAGGACAATGGTTTGATTTCTTTACGAATAAGTGCTATGAAGGAGAAAAATGGATAGACTCAGATCCTGAGACCAAATTACCGGTTTATGTAAAGTCCGGGACAACAATTCAAATGGAACAGGATGGGAAAAATAAGCTTTTCCTCTACGGAAAGGAAGGCAAGGATTCTATTCTTTCCGATCAGATAGATATTACCTGGAAGGGAAAAAATATAACAGTAAAGGGGGAGACAGAACAAAATATTATTTTTGATTTCATACAGTAAAAATATGCGAGGTTAACCGTTTAAATTATGAAAAGGAGAGGATACATTTATGAGAAAAAAATTAATGTCACTTTTATTAACCGGAGTATTGGCAACCTCTTTACTTACAGGCTGCGGAAGCACAGATGATAATACTGCGGAAGGAACTGCAACTGCAACAGCAACAGAAAGTAAGCAGGAGACTGTTGATCTTGCCAACACCGAAGTAGCGGAAAAAACGGCAGAAATTACTTATGCTAATTTTAATGCCTCTGGTGGTAATGAAGAAACACTTCAGAAAATGTATGATGCATTCCACGAAGAATATCCCAATATAACAGTTAACATTGAAACGATTGGATATGACGACTATTTTACACAGATGCAGACAAGAGTAGCCGGTGGAACAGCCCCTGATTGCTATGAACTGAACATTGAGAATTTTGCGGCATATGCGAATAAAGGAGTTCTGGCTGAGCTTACAGGAATTGATACCAGCGGCTATAATACGACCGCATTAAACGCATTTTCCGTAGATGGTAAGCAGTATGGTGTACCCGGAAATTTCTCTAATGTAGTACTTATTTATAATAAAGATTTATTTGATAAGGCTGGAATTGCTTATCCTACAGATGATTGGACCTGGGATGATGCGATGGAAGCGTGTGAGAAGATCAGTGCATTAGGTGACGATATCTATGGCATTTATCAGCCAATCACCTTTAACGAATTCTTCAAAGTAGCTGCGCAGTATGGCGGAGGAGTTTTGAATGAGGACAAAACAGAGTTCACAATTAATTCTGAGGAAAATCTGAAAGCCGCTACAATGATGATCAGTAAAGTGACTGAGACGAATGTGCAGCCCACAGAAGCACAGATGGGAGGAATGGGTGACTGGGATCTGTTCGAAAGTGGAAGACTTGGAATGATTCCTACCGGTATCTGGGCATTTAATACATTTGCAGATGCGTGTGACTTTAACTGGGATATTTGTGTAGAGCCGGGTGGAACACAGAAAGCAACACATTTCTTTAGTAATGCACTTGTAGTAAATGCGGATAGCGATAAAAAGGAAGCTGCTGCAACCTGGATCAACTGGCTTGCATCCAGTGATACTGCAGCACAGATGAGAATTGATGCAGGTTGGGATCTTCCTGCAATCAATAATGAGGATGTTCTTTCCGGATATTTGAAGCTGACTCCTCCCGAGAATCGTCAGGCAGTATTTGATTCCCTGAATTACCTGACAGTAGCTCCGATTATTGAAGATTATTCATTAATGTCTGATATCATTACCAATAAATTAAGCCTTGCAGCAAGTGGTGAAATCACGGTAAAGGAAGCACTGGATCAGGCCCAGGAAGAGTGTACTGCACAGATTAAGTTACAGTAGAAATGAAATTTTAAATTAGGAAACTGTCGTATGGCGTGCCAGCCATGCGACAGTGATCCTGAAAATGACAGGAAAAAATATGAGCAAAAAAAGACAGAAAAGAGCTTTGAAAAACGCCATACCATTTATGCTTCCCAGCTTTCTTGGGATGATTGTTTTTAGCTTTTTGCCAATTATAATTTCTATAGCCATCAGTTTTACAAACTGGAATGGACTGGATAAATTATCTTACAAGACACTGGCAAGTAATTTTGTATTTTTGGATAACTATAAGCAGATACTCGGAACATCAGAATTTTGGAAGGTTTTGGGACATACCTGTTATTATATTGTACTGTATATTCCGATGGTTTTGATAATGTCCCTTCTGATTGCATCTATATTGAATAAAAACATGAAAGGAATCACCGCATTCCGGATTATGTACTATATTCCGGTATTGACATCGTGGGTAGCAGCCAGTCTGATCTGGAAATGGGTGTTAAGTCCCCAGTATGGTATATTGAACCAACTGCTGGGATATATTGGGATATCCGGTCCCGGATGGCTTACAGATAAAGTTTGGGCAATGCCGGCAATTGTTCTTGCGTCTGTATGGAAAGATATGGGATTTTACGGATTATTTCTTCTGTCAGGCCTGAAAGCAATTGATACCGGGTACTATGAGGCAGCAACTGTTGACGGCGCAGGAAAAATGAAACAGTTTTTCTCAATCACTTTGCCGCTGCTTAGCCCATCGATGTTTTTCTGCATTATTATGGCTTTAATTAATGCGTTTCAGTTATTCCCACAGGTGCAGATTATGACAGAAGGTGGGCCTAATGGGGCTACACAGGTCATGGTAGAGAGAATTTACACATACGGATTTAAGTATTTCAAAATGGGGTATGCATCTGCGTATTCCTGGCTGCTGTTCGTAATTATATTCATATTAACTTTAATTCAGATGAAATTACAAAATAAGTGGGTGCATTATGAATCATAGTAAATGGAATGTAAAATTAAAAATAATATGGAATTACTTTTTAGCCTGCCTGATTGCGGTTATTGTGATGATCCCGTTTTTATGGATGCTTTCAACCTCTTTGAAAAGCAAAGGTGCATTGATGCAGATTCCCATAGAATGGATTCCCCAAAATCCAACGCTGGACAGCTATCGGATGGTCTTCTCCAGATTTCCTTTTTTGAGGGCAATTTTAAATAGCTTTTTTATTACCTGTAGTTATACGGTAGTTACCATTTTGTCAGCATCTATGGCAGCATTTGCATTTACGAAGATACAATTTCCGTATGGAAATACAGTATTTAAATTATATTTGGCATCCATGATGATTCCTACACAGGTAACGATGATACCGTTGTTTGTGATCATGAATAATCTTGGATTGATCAATACATATACAAGTGTGATTTTACCATCCTTATTCAGAGCTTTCGCTGTATTTATGCTGGTACAGCAGATGAGAGGAATCCCCAACGACTATATAGAAGCAGCTGAACTTGATGGTGCAGGGCTATTCAGAATTTATCGGACAGTGGTATTACCGTTATCAGGTTCGGCAATAGCAACGTTGACGATCACCACATTTATGGAGAGCTGGAATGATTATTTATGGCCGTTGCTTATGCTGAATGATAAGAACAAAATGACTTTGACATTGGCTTTAAACAGTTTAAATGGACAATACGGAACGGAGTATAATATACTGATGGCAGGTAGTTTATTATCTATGATTCCTATCGTTGTTATATATGCTCTTGCGCAAAAATACTTTAAGGAAGGATTAATGGCTGGCGGAGTGAAGGGCTAGCCGGAAATAGAAAATATGGTTAAAAAATACGTATTCGGGGATCCCATAGAAACGGATGCCGTTGTCAAGGAAATAAAGGAAACCATCTGGAATGACGAACTTTTCAAAAAAGAAGGCAATGTGTTTCAGTATTCATTAAAACCGGATGAAATTGTGTATGGTCTGGGAGAAAATGTGCGAGGCATCAACAAGAGAGGATGGCGCTATGTAAGTAATTGCTCAGATAATCCTAATCATTGTGAACATACCAATTCTCTGTATGGGGCGCATAATTTTATCATGATGGGAGACGGTGTAAATGAAACTTACGGGTTATTTGTAGATACACCGGGGACTGTGACTTTTGATGTGGGATATACAGATATAGACCGGTTAATCATCGCAATGGAAAATGAGAACTATAAAATATATTTGATAGAGGGACAAACTTATCAGGATGTAGTTCGAGAATTCCGTGAGATGATAGGAAGAAGTTATATTGCCCCCAAATGGGCATTCGGTTATGGACAGAGCCGTTGGAGTTATGAGACAGCGGATGAAGTGCGTGAGGTCGTAAGAGAATACAGAAAACGCGATATTCCCATAGATAGTATTTATCTGGATATCGATTATATGGAACGCTACAAGGATTTTACAATCAACAGAGACAGCTTTGCGGATTTTGAAAATCTTGTAGAGGAGATGAAGAAGGAAAATATCCATCTTGTGCCAATAATCGATGGTGGTGTAAAGAAAGAAGATGGCTATGATGTTTACGAGGAAGGAAAAGAAAACGGCTATTTTTGCAAGGATGAAAACGGAGAGGATTTTGTTATAGGTGTATGGCCCGGAAAATGCTGCTTCCCGGATATGTTAAATGATGAAGCAAGAAGATGGTTTGGAGATAAATATCGAATTCTGATAGATAAGGGAATTGATGGATTTTGGAATGACATGAATGAACCGGCTATTTTCTATTCGGAGAAGCGACTGAAAAAAGTATTTGATAAGATGGAAGAGTACAAAACTAAAAATTTGGATGTGAATACTTTTTTTGAGATGACAGATCTTATCGGTACAATATCCAATAATCCGGAGGATTACGCTTCTTTTTATCACAATTATAAAGGAAAACGCTATCGCCATGATCAGGTACATAACTTATTCGGATATTATATGACAAGATCTGCAGCGGAGGCATTTGAACGCTACCTGCCGGAAAAACGTATTTTGCTGTTTTCCAGAGCATCTTATATCGGAATGCACCGGTATGGCGGTATCTGGCAGGGAGACAATATGGCATGGTGGTCCCACCTGAGGATGAATGTGAAAATGATGCCGTCTTTAAATATGTGTGGATTTTTATACACAGGTGCGGATGTTGGTGGATTTGGTGCGGATACAACAGAGGATTTGTTACTCCGATGGTTAGAATTTGCAGTATTTACACCGCTGCTTCGGAACCATTCAGCCAGAGGAACCAGAAAACAGGAAGTGTATCGCTTTTCTCACATTCCGAAGTTTTCAAGTGTCATTGGAGCCAGGTATCAACTTCTGCCATATATTTATAGTGAATATATGAAAGCAGCACTTCGTAATACGATGATGTTTAATCCACTGTCATTCATTTATGGAAAAGATAATTTAGCCAGACAGGTGGAGGATCAACTGCTGGTTGGAGAAAATATTATGATCGCACCGGTCTGTGAACAGAATGTAACGGGAAGAGTTGTATATTTCCCGGAACGAATGAAACAACTCATCTTCAAAGACGGAATAATAGAAGAGGGTAATATCTTTGAAAAAGGCTTTTTCTATGTAAATATGCCAATGGGGACCGTAAATGTTTTTCTGAGAGAGGGATATCTGCTACCTGTGGCAAAAGGCGGAAAATGTGTGGAAGATATTAATTTTGAAGATTTAAAGTTGTATTCCTTTGGAGAAAAGATCAAACAGTATGAGTACTATTCAGACGATGGTGAAACAACAGATTTTGATATGGAATCTCATATTCGTATCCTAAAATAGTAATGAAAAAGAGCTTTACCGCTATTCATTTGTGTGGTAAAGCTTTTTTTACGCTTATGTTTTTGAAAAAAGATAGACAGGATAGTAAAAAACGTAACTATTGAGAAAAAATATCAATAAGCAATTCCTATGAGATTTCTATGAAAAAAATCAAAAAAAAATATTGACAGTAAAAAAAGGTTAGTATATACTAACCACGTGAATTGAGAATGAATCTCATTAAGAGCTAATGAGAAAATGCAAGCAGTTCAATACTATTGAAGGGAAGGAAGTGTGTATGATGCCCCTGAGTATGGTAGGTGCCGGTGAAGAGAACACGATCCAGAGGATCGGCGGCAAAGAGGAGACGAAGAAGTTTTTGGAGACCCTCGGATTTGTAGTAGGTGGTAAAGTGACAGTTGTGTCCCAGACCGAAGGCAACCTGATTGTGAATATCAAGGAATCAAGAGTAGCCATCGGCAAGGATATGGCCAATAAAATCATGGTGTAGCGGGCAGCTGTACCAAAAGATGCTAATAGGAGGAGAAAATGAAGACATTGAAGGAAGTTCCCTGCGGACAGACCGTAAAGGTAACCAAACTGAATGGTGAAGGTCCTGTCAAGAGACGTATCATGGACATGGGCATTACCAAAGGTGTTGAGATCTATGTGAGAAAGGTTGCTCCTTTGGGAGATCCCGTGGAAGTAACTGTCAGAGGCTATGAGCTGTCTCTTCGTAAGGCAGACGCTGAGATGATTTGCGTTGAGTAAATGATCTTTTTTTTAGCAGGAAGGTTAGCCAAAACTAATTAGTGAAAGCTAATCACATGAGCAAAAAGGAAGCTCTGAAAGAGCGTTTTGCGAATGGGGTCTGAATAGTTATTAAATGATTTTAGAGGAAAGAGGTAGAAAAATGGCAATTAAGATTGCACTTGCAGGTAACCCTAACTGCGGTAAAACGACACTTTTCAATGCTCTGACCGGTTCCAATCAGTTCGTAGGTAACTGGCCCGGCGTAACCGTTGAGAAAAAGGAAGGTAAATTAAAGAAACAGTACGGCGGTAACGGTGATGACGTGATCATCATGGATTTACCCGGTATTTATTCCCTGTCTCCGTATACTCTGGAGGAAGTGGTAGCACGTAACTACCTGATCGGTGAGAGACCCGATGCGATCCTGAACCTGGTAGACGGTACCAACATTGAGAGAAACTTATATCTGAGCACACAGCTGATGGAACTGGGTATCCCCGTTGTCATGGCTGTCAACATGATCGATATCGTGAACAAGAATGGAGACAAGATCAACGTAGCAAAGCTTGCTGAGAAGCTGGGCTGCCCCGTTGTTGAGATCTCCGCTCTGAAACTGACCGGTATCGAGAACGCTACCAAAAAAGCGATCGAACTGGCACAGAAGAAGAGTGCAGCAGTTGCGGTACATAAATTCGCACCTGAGGTTGAGAGCGTGATCGAGACCGTAGAGAAGAAGCTGACCGATGTTCCCGAGGAACAGAAGAGATTCTTTGCTATCAAGCTGTTAGAGAAGGATGACAAGATCCAGGCACAGATGAAGAGCGTTCCCGATGTATCCGCAGAGATCAAGCAGTTGGAAACGGCTATGGATGATGACACAGAGAGTATCATCACCAACGAGAGATACACATACATTTCCTCTATCATCAAAGAATGCTACACCAAGAAGGAAGGCCAGAAGTTAACGACTTCCGATAAGATTGATAAGATCGTGACCAACAGATGGCTGGCACTGCCAATCTTCGCAGTGGTTATGTTCATCGTATATTATGTATCTGTTACCACCGTTGGTACCTGGGCTACCGACTGGGCAAACGATGGCGTATTCGGTGATGGCTGGCATCTGTTCACCATCGGAACCGGTGCTTATGAAGAAGCAGCCGAGCCGTATGATGATGCAATGAATGTGATCAACGCATTCGTAGAAGCTGACGGTGATGAAGATCTGGCAGCAGTCATCGACAGCGAGTCTGAAGACTACGATCCCATAGCAGCAGTAGCAGCTGTTCAGGAGTTCGCAGCAGGCATCGATGCATCCGCTACCGCAGATTACACCCTGGAAGATGAAGAGACTCTGGCAACAGAGGATGTTACTTACACCGGTGCTGAGCTGGCAGAGGCAGTTGATGTATACGCAGCAGACGGCGCAGAAGCTCCCGATCCCGCAGACTACGGTATCTGGGTACCTGGTATTCCCGTACTGTTAGAGTCCGGACTGGATGCAATTGGATGTGCTGACTGGCTGAAAGGACTGATCCTTGACGGTATTGTAGCCGGTGTCGGTGCAGTGCTTGGTTTCGTACCTCAGATGCTGGTACTGTTCATCTTCCTGGCATTCCTGGAGTCCTGTGGTTACATGGCACGTATCGCATTCATCATGGACCGTATCTTCCGTAAGTTCGGTCTATCCGGTAAATCCTTCATTCCTATGCTGATCGGTTCCGGATGTGGTGTTCCCGGTATCATGGCTTCCCGTACCATCGAGAACGACAGAGACCGTAAGATGACGATTATGACTACCACATTTATCCCTTGTGGTGCTAAGCTTCCTTTCATCGCCATGGTAGCAGGTGCTATCTTCGGCGGCGCAGCATGGGTTGCTCCTTCCGCATACTTCCTGGGAATCGCAGCAATCATCTGCTCCGGTATTATCCTGAAGAAGACCAAGATCTTCGAGGGCGATCCCGCTCCTTTCGTTATGGAGCTTCCCGCTTACCATTGGCCTACCGTAGGTACGGTACTGCGCAGCATGTGGGAGCGTGGCTGGTCCTTCATCAAGAAGGCAGGTACCATCATCCTTCTGTCCACCATCGTTGTATGGTTTACTACTTATTTCGGATTCACCGAGGACGGCTTCCGCATGCTGGCTGAGGATGAGATCGATATGAGTATCCTGGGCAAGATCGGTCAGTGCCTGGCATGGATCTTCATCCCTCAGGGCTTCGGTAACTGGCAGGCAACTGTTGCATCTATCACCGGTCTGGTAGCAAAGGAGAACATCGTAGGTACGATGGGTATCCTCTACAGCGCAGGCGAGGGTTCCGTATATGCTAACATGGCAGCTACCTTCACTGTAGCAAGCGGCTATGCATTCCTGGCATTCAACCTGCTGTGCGCACCTTGCTTCGCAGCTATGGGTGCGATCAAGCGTGAGATGAACAATACCAGATGGTTCTGGATCGCTATCGGATATCAGTGCGGTCTGGCATATGTGGTATCCCTGTGTGTATATCAGATCGGTACGCTGATCACCACCGGTGCTTTCGGTATCGGCACTGTAGTAGCATTCCTTCTGATCATCGGCTTCATTTATCTGCTCTTCCGTCCTTACAAGGAGAGCACCACTCTGAAGGTTGACAGCAGGAAGGTTGCATAAGTAAAATAAGAGTAAGGAGGCAGTCTATGGGAACCGTAGTTGTATTGGCGATACTGGCCGGTGTAGTCGCATTGATTGTCCGCAAAATGATCAAAGACAAAAAGAATGGAAAATCCATTCAGTGCGGTGGCGATTGCAGCCACTGCGGAGGTCATTGTGGACACTAAGGAACAGGTAAGCTATCAGACCACGAAAATGCAGAGAGAGATCATATTGACCAAGCTGAAAGAAAAAGGCTGCCGCATTACGAAACAGCGTCTTCGGCTGATTGATATTATCCTCCAGAATGAATGTTCCAGTTGTAAGGAGATCTTCTACCGGGCATTGGAAGAGGATGACAAGCTGGGAGTCGCAACTGTATACCGCATGGTCAACCTGTTAGAAGAGATCGGTGCCATCAGCCGTAAGAACATGTACAAGGTAGCTTACTCTGAAAATTGCATGATGGAAAATGCCTGTACCATTGAGCTGGATGATGGTTCGATACATCACCTTTCAGCAAAAAAATGGAATTCCGTGATCCGGGCGGGACTCAAGTCGTGCGGATACCTCGTAGACCAGAGGGTGAGTAACGTGACAATCAGACCCTGCGAGTGTGCGGAACAGGTATGCTAGAAATTAGAAATATGTTGGAAATTAGAAATAAGTAAAAAACCGGTGTGGGGGCAGGAAATCTGGATGGACAGAGCTGTTTCCTGCACCGGTTTTATTTATATGGGTGGCAGGATAATACGAATCTGCATGAAATTTTGACAGATATTGCAGCAAAAAGGAAGCCTCGTAGAGGCGATTTTGCGAATGGGGTTCTGAATAGTTATTTTTTTGAAAGAAAAACAATAGGAGCGTGAAAATATGGGAACCTATATTATTTGCGGTATATTAGTAATAGTAGTCGTGGCAGCATTACTGGGATCCAAAAAGCACTTTAAGGGAGAAGGCGGATGTTGCGGCGGAGGCGGCGATGTGAAGATCAAGCCGAAGCACTTAGACACTATCGTAGCAACGAAAAAGCTTCAGATCGAAGGAATGTCCTGCGCAAACTGCCAGAACCGCATTGAGAATGCCCTCAACGGCATGGCCCAGGTCAATGCCAAGGCAAGCTTCAAGAAGGGCGAAGCAATCGTAAAACTCGGCGCGGACATTCCCGAAGAGGAACTGCGCGAGGCTGTGGAGAAGCTGGGATATAAAGTTACTTCTATTGAATTGATGTAAATTGAAAGTTAGTGAAGAAGCCACGAACGCCCGCGGCGAACGGAACATCACGCCTTGATGT
>OHJC01000470.1_pt1 | contig 23303 bp, 24 predicted proteins | sample 1568461 | NCBI WGS metagenome assembly OHJC01 (sample SAMEA3879535, study PRJEB24766) | human gut metagenome | biome: human-associated habitat; feature: feces | place: USA | collected 1985/1987 | reverse complement strand
CTGATGCAAGTTGCAGTCAAACTTTATCGACGCACGTACTTCCTCGAATGCTTACATAGTGCTTATAGAAAAAGATGATGTGCAGAAGCAGACGAGGAAGGTTGAGAAGTGATATTATGAATTTAGATAAAGGCATACTAATTCAATTTATTGCTGACGTACCAATGGGACACTTGATTTTTTAGATACCTTAAAAATCAAGTAAAGCATTAAACATATCAATATAAACAAGTTGCCGCCTCGTGTATATTGCTTAAAATAGAATACTCCCTGGCTATATACTTGAAAAAACAGAATATATATAAAGAAACATTCAAAAGAGAAAATTGGTCTTGCCTTACCGAGAACTTTTTTCTGTAAGAATGCACACACAATAGCAAGCAGCATTAATCCCACAAAATGTAAATTCCTATATAAAGAAATAACAAATGTACTAAAGTGCCATGATTTCCATTCTCCTATTTGAAGCATACCACCTCCTACTTCATATTCATTATTCTGCTTAATGCCAGTAATTTCATAGAAAAGAGGGAAAGACGCACCTTCATTAAAAGGCTTATCGTCAATACCCATATATAAAGGACCACCTACAAAACTTTGCCCCATATAACTAATCATAGCGCCACTGGTGCCGGCATCAGTACTATCAAAGCGACTCACAGAAATAGCTAAGAAAGGCAACATTAATATTGCAGCTCCAATACCAAAAAACTTCAGAATTCGTTTACTCATATCCTCCTGCATGAAAGGCCTGAAGAGCAAAAACAAGAAGATAAATGAAAATAGCCAAAACACTACACCGTCTCGACCTACATAGCTTAAAATGTGAAGAGGCTCAGAGACTGACGAGATGAGGAGTAGAATACATTTTAATTTATTATTACCAATAATGCTATACACAAAGAATAATAACAAAGCAAAAACGTACATCGAAGCTCCTACAGATGCGATAGTATTGAATAGACCTACTTCTACATACATTTCTCCAGAATACAAAGCGGTACGTGCGTCTCCTAAGTTCCCTAATGCAAAAATCATATTTACAGAAGAAGAGAAAAAGGAGATTGCAAAGAACGACACTGCTATTATAAACCAAGTGAATGCATTGAGCAGTGTCATATTGGGTAATACTATTTGTTCTATTGTTCTCTCATTAAAGCGACAAAAAGGAACTATGAAAGTTCCAAGGCAAAAGAGAAACATCAACATAGGTAACCAATATGCACTCGTTCTCGCCTCAACATATCCATCAATGTTCAATGTAGGGATAGCGAGAGCTGCTGCTATGGCATAAATAATCAAAAGAAAGCCTGATGGAGATAGCCAAGTTCCCTTTGATCTCGCATTGCTTCTAAGAAACAGCACCACCAATATAAATTGTACTATATATATGATCATGCTTTAGTAGAGTTTGAATATCTTACCTAAGTAAAACTTGCAATAATTAACCAAATCCGACACTATATTGTAATTGTATTTATGGAGGATTGGTCTAATGGATTTATCCTTCAATACAGGATATGTCATAATTACAGAAGGAGTGAAATGGAAGTTCACTTCTTTATGGAATCTGTTTAATCGAAGGCGAGAATCTAAACGAATATCTCGAAGTTCTTTCGTGTATTTCTTTGAAGTCTGGCTTCCACTCGTAGGTACATAATACATATATAGAGGTTCTGTTACCACTTCAACCTTACGAGCATATTTCGTAGATTGTAGCACGAACATCATATCGTTTCCTGTAGGTAGTTCTTCAAACTTTACATTATGGCTTACAACCATCTCCCTCTTAAACATTCGAGACCACGGAGTCCAATAACCATATCGAATAATACTCTCAGAGAATGGTCGATGCTTCTGGAAGTTATCCACTATTCTATTAAGAGAGATACTCCAAGTTTTACCGTTTTCATTTACAGATAAAGCATTAAAGAATACTATATCAGTTTCGTCATCCTCTTTATATTTATCCATCACTGATTGTAATTGAGGTGTGAAATAATCATCCGCATCAGAGAACACCAGCCATTTACCCTTTGCAGCTTCTACGCCCTTGTTTCTGACAAAACCAGCTCCTCTTCCTTCTTTGGTAAAAATATGGAAGACATTTGTTCGGTCATTCCCTGGAAAGTTGTCGAAATTAACTATTGTTGGATCGCTATTGTCATCTACAATAATTATCTCCACATCATCTCTGTATGGTATAGAGTCTATACACCTCTGCAAAAGTTCAGGCGTGTTATGATGAGGTATTATTACGGAATAATTTATCATGTTATTCATTATTGTTTCTTTTAAAGAATTCTGTATCGCTCACCTTACTAATGTCATAATCAAAACTAAGTTTTGAATAAAAATACTTGAAATATTTTCTAAATTTCTTCTCTGGAAGGTAACCGTAAAACTCTTCTTCGTCCTTTGTTTTTACAACCTTATCCGGTTCGAGATACTTTATAATTTTTGCAGGATTACCTGCTATGACACAATTTCCGTCAGGAAAACTTTTTGTAACGACACTACCTGCACCAACAATAGTACGAGGTCCGAGGACAACACCTGCTAAAATACAAGCATTTGTTGCTATCCAGCAGTAGTCTCCTATAATTGTTTCTTTCTTGACGCTTACATCTTGGTTGTACAAATCGTGATTACCACTAATAACAGAAACATTAGATGCAAATCCGACATAGTTGCCTATATAGACTTTTCCTCGGCCTTGAATGTAACAACCAGATCGTTGTATTCTTGAACATTTGCCAACATACACATTCCCCCTTATAATGGTAGAGTATTTGTCTTTGGGCAAATAGCTGGTATTAACACAAAAAAGCTTTACGACACTTATCGGAATAGTGTTAAAAGCTATGTACTTGATTAAAGAAACCGCATTAGGTTCGTTGTATCTTTTTCTAAAATTAGATAAAGACCTAAAGAATGGAATTGTAAGTAAAACTTTTTTTATCACGTTCATATCACTTTCTTTTAATCAAAGGTTTAACTATTGAAAAATAGTCAATTTTGACACATTGGCAAATAGCAATGGATATAGGCAGAAATAGTCCAAAAGAGACCAAAAGATATAATAGTAGATTGTTAATATGAAGCATATCAACGAGAACCCTTGTGACAATAGAAACACATACGCATATTAACATCATTTCTAAGAGTCTTTTGAACGGAATCATCTGCTTAATTTTACATCCAGTAATAGTTGATATGTAAATAGCCATTACTACAATCTTGAGAATGTGACAACTGATTGAACTATATGCAATAGAGCATGGATTCTTAATTATAGATACTATTATAAAATCGATTATCCATATCAAAGCAGCAAATAACAAATGAACTTTTGCGTAGTAATCCGTTTTTCCGTAAGCTATTATAATAGGATAATAAGGAGCTACTGTAAAGAAGTTGACAAGCAGCATTATTCTGAAATAAACGCCTGACTGCTCGTATTGTGATCCATATAAAAACACCATTATTTCTGTCGCAAAGACTAAACAAAATGTAACAAGTGGATACAGAATCATAGCGGATTTTTCTGTCGCTCGGCTCCATAAAGCGGCAATTTGACTTCTTCCATCTTTATCGTCTGAGGATATTTGCTTTGTGAATACTGGCAGCAAGACAGTTGCTGTAGCTCCAAGTACCATACCCACAAAAGGAAGCTCAATTGCTCCATTTGCGAAATCGGCAAAGATTTCACTTCCATAATATCTACTTATAAAGAATTGGTCAGCAGCCTTAATGGCTATACCTCCAAAACTAGCTACAGCCAGAGGGACTGAAAAACGTAATATTTCTTTATACGACAAAGATGTTTTTTCGCCTTGTATGCCTCTAAAAGGAATCTTTTTTACGTACAGAGCCACGATGAATGATAATATAGAGGACATGGAAAAGCCGATAACAGCAACGTTTGCTTCAGCTTTATATACAATAACAGGCAAAGTAACAAAAAGAAGCATTAACAATCGTGTGGCAACTATGTATAAAGTATTAATTATCGTTCTTCTATAAACCGACATAATACCTTCAATTCCCATCGCTGGTAATATAAAAGCAGGTGCTATGGCGAAATACCTAATAGCTTTTGGCAACTCATTATTATTTAGAATTATACCAATTATATCCGCACCAAAGAAAAGAATTAATGAGAAGGATAACCCCAGTACGAAAAACATTGAGTTTATCTTTGACACAATACTATTTCCATACTTTATATCATTTTTGGGGAGGAAATAGGAATAGGCCTTAGGGAGCCCCAATGTGAACACCATCAGCAATGTATTATAAACATACATTACCTGTTTATAGGTGCCATAATCAGCCTTATATAAATACCTACTAAGAATAGCAGAGCTTATTAGGGTAAATGCAAATGATGCAAGATTGCCGATTCCTACCCACAATGCTTGCATTGTATTAGAGTTATTTCTATTTGTGTTACTCATTTTGTAAAATAGAAATTACTGTTTAATCTCTTCTAAAAATGTCTCTTGTATAAACCTTCTCTTTGACATCATCCAGGCATACATCATAGCGATTTGCTATGATAGCTGCCGAACGCTTCTTGAACTCATCAAGGTTATTGACTACCTGTGATCCAAAGAATGACTCGCCATCACTCAATGTAGGTTCGTAGATGATGACAGTTGCACCCTTTGCTTTGATGCGCTTCATGATACCCTGGATGGCAGACTGACGGAAGTTGTCTGAATTAGACTTCATTGTCAGACGATATACACCAATCAAACACTCCTTCTCTTTGCTCGAATCCCAACGAGCATTCTCTGAGTAGTAGCCAGCCTTACGAAGAACAGCATCAGCAATGTAGTCCTTGCGTGTGCGGTTACTTTGAACGATAGCAGTCATCATGTCCTGAGGCACATCTGCATAGTTGGCAAGCAACTGCTTTGTGTCCTTTGGTAAGCAATAACCACCATAACCGAATGAAGGGTTGTTGTAGTGGGTACCGATACGAGGATCAAGACCAACACCTAAAATGATTGCCTGAGTGTCAAGACCTTTAACCTCGGCATAAGTGTCAAGTTCGTTGAAGTAAGAGACTCGAAGAGCAAGATATGTGTTAGCAAAGAGTTTCACTGCTTCTGCTTCTTTCATTCCCATAAACAAGGTGTCAATCTCCGGCTTTTCTGCTCCTTCCTGGAGGAGCTTTGCAAAAGTCTTTGCAAATTCTTCTGCATTAGGATTGCCGATAGCATTGATGGCTGCATTCTCTTCATCCCATTTCTTGTCCTCACCTGCAGGCAGAATCTTAGGATAGCCTACGATGATACGACTTGGATATAGGTTGTCGTACAGAGCCTTGCTCTCACGAAGGAACTCTGGAGAGAAAAGCAGATTAAAATGCTTACCCTTCAATGATGGATCGGTCAGGAACTTCAATGCATACTTCACATAAAGCGAACGAGTATATCCGACAGGAATGGTGCTCTTGATGACCATTACTGCATCTGGATTGACACTCAGTACAAGGTCTATCACATCCTCAATATGATGTGTATCAAAAAAATTCTTGACTGGATCGTAGTTCGTTGGTGCTGCAATAACGATAAAGTCTGCATCCTTATATGCTGCTGCACCATCAAGTGTAGCGGTAAGGGAGAGCTCTTTTTCAGCAAAGTACTTCTCGATATACTCGTCTTGAATAGGCGAGATACGATTGTTGATCTTCTCTACCTTCTCAGGTATAACATCGACTGCCGTCACCTTGTGCTTCTGCGCGAGCAAGGTGGCGATGGATAAACCTACGTAGCCTGTGCCTGCTACGGCTATCTTGATGTTTTCGAATGTATTCATTTTTTCTATGTTCTACATATTTAAGATATCTTCTTCCGCAAGTGGCTCATAAGCACCATCCTTTGCCTCAAAGATGATTGTTCCTTCTTCGAGTACTTCAATGGAATGCCACTGGCCAACAGGTATCTGGCGCATCGGCACTTCTCCACCGGCTTTGAGTATGATGCTTTCGGTTACTTCTCCATTGTCGTTGTAAAAGTATTCACGAAACTTACCTCTGACCTTCACGAGGGTCTCGGTGGTCTTGGTGTGGCGGTGGATAGGGAGTTTTGTACCCATCTCCAGAGCATTGAGCATTCGTTGACTGGTATCTGATGGACTTGTACGCAAGTCGTAATTCTGTCAAAGTCTTGGGTTCTCTTTCGCTTGCTGAGAGAGTGTGTCAAGAAATGATTTGTCGAGAATCATGTGTTAATTGTTAAATGTTAATTTGAAGCGTGCGGTGGTATCGAACCACTGTTAGCACCTGTGCGCACGCTTATCCATAATTACTCTTTCCTCCACACCATCTTATTGATGATACCCACATAACTCTGAATGAGCTTAACGACCTTAGTAGATACGTTCTCATCTGTATAAGCTGGTACCGGATATGGATCATCGCCATTGGCGTGCATCTCGGTGGCGAGGGCTACTGCCTGACATACGGCCTCTGATGTTATGGAACCGATGGTGAAGACCCCCTTATCCATTGCCTCTGGACGTTCGGTAGATGTGCGGACAGAGACTGCTGGGAAATGGAAGAAGGCACCTTCCTCTGGAACGGTACCCGAGTCGGAAACGACACAGAAAGCGTTCTGCTGGAGTTTGTTGTAGTCGAAGAAGCCCAGGGGTTTGTGCTGAATGACGCGCTTATCGAACTTGAAGCCTCTCTTCTCAATCATCTTCTCTGAACGTGGGTGGCAGCTGTAGAGAACAGGCATGTCGTAGGTGCGTGCCATCTCGTTGACTGCATTCATGAGGGACATGAAGTTGGCTTCGATGTCGATGTTCTCCTCACGATGGGCTGAGAGGAGGATGTACTTGCCCTTTTCGAGGCCGAGTTCATTGAGGATGTTTGATGCCTCAATCTGAGGTAGCACGTCTTTCAGCACTTCTGACATAGGTGAACCCACAACGTAGGTATATTCCGGCTTTACGCCTGTATCCAGAATGTACCGACGAGCGTGCTCACTGTAGCAAAGGTTAATATCACTGGTTACATCCACTACGCGACGAATCACCTCCTCTGGAAGGTTCTCATCCTTGCAGCGGTTTCCGGCCTCCATATGGAAGATTGGAATCTTCAGTCGCTTTGCGGAAATAACGCAAAGGCAGCTGTTGGTGTCACCTAGCACGATCACGGCATCCGGCTTCAATTCTGCCATCAGTTCATAACTCTTGGCAATCACATTACCCATCGTCTGACCGAGGTTGTCACCTACAACACCCAGATAGTAATCCGGTTCTCTCAGACCAAGGTCCTTGAAAAACACCTCATTTAAGGTGTAGTCATAGTTCTGGCCGGTATGCACTAGTATCTGATCAAAGTACTTGTCCGCCTTCTTAATAATAGCAGACATCTTTATGATTTCTGGGCGTGTGCCCACGATGGTCATCAATTTCAACTTTCTCATGCGACTTACAAATTATAGTGAGGATAAAGTTCTTTGTGCTTGAAGATCCACTCAGCCATCTCCGCTACCATCTGCTCGTAGTCAGGGATGCGGTAGTTGAAGTCCCAGTTGGTACGTTTCAGGCTCTTGTCTGCATTCACTCCCTCAACAGGATTAATCTGGACACGACCTTTTCTGAGGTACTTGTTGAAGAGCTTAAGAAGCTCGTATTTGGAGATGTCGGTATCAGGCACAGCGTTGACGAGGCCATGGGCGCGTTCCTTGGCAGCAGCCTCCATGGTCTTTGCCAATTGATAGGTGCACTGACCGGTCCACATGGCCTTGGTATAGCCATTCACCACAGGGGTCTCTCCCTTGGTGTTATTCATAAACCAGTTCAATAGCCCAATGCCATTAGGATTGATGTCTGCACCAACTATGGAGTTTCTCAAAGAAAGGTTTTTTTCATCGTCAAGTTCACCCAGGGCCTTACTACGATCATAGAAGGTCTCGCCGTCGCGCAGGTCATGCTCGGTATAGCTTCCTTTCTTACCGGAGAACACACAGTCAGTGGTCATGTGGATGACCTGAGTGTCCGTTCCCTCTGTTGTTTTGGCCAAGAAGTGCGGGAAGTAGCTATTCAGGAAAGCAGCAAGTGCATGATCATTCTCTGCAAACTGGTTCAGAACACCAATACAGTTAATCACCGTATCATAGTTCCCTTCCTTGATTACTCTACCAATGGTTTCGGTATCAAAGGCGTTACCCGCAAAACTCTTAATCAGTTTTGATTCGTGCAGGTCAAAGCCGTGCACCTCATGTCCTTGTTCCTGAAGATATAAGCTGATGGTATGACCAGCCATACCGTTACAGCCACAGATAAAGAATTTCATAATTATGCGATGTTTTCAATTCCCTTTAATTCGTTCTGGATGTACTCGAGAGAAAGGAGTTTCTCTTTCACTTGCTCGACATTGAGACGTGTGGTATTGTCGGAGTTGAACTCTGTGAGGACATTGCGCTGGACATTGCCGTCGGTGAAGTATTTGTCGTAGTTGAGGTCGCGGTTATCAGCCGGGACACGGTAGAAATTGCCTTCATCGATAGCTTTGGCACATTCCTCATTCGTGAGAAGGGTTTCATACAACTTCTCGCCATGACGGATGCCGATGACTTTGATGTCTTCTTTCTTGCCACCGAAGAGTTCGCAGACAGCCTCGGCCTGGCTTTGAATTGTACAAGCTGGCGCTTTCTGGACAAAGATATCACCGCTATGGCCATGCTCGAAAGCATAGAGAACAAGGTCGATGGCTTCGTCGAGAGACATGATGAATCGGGTCATCTTTGGCTCGGTGATGGTGATGGGGTTACCTTCTTTAATCTGGGAAATCCATAGGGGAACCACGGAACCACGGGAGCAGAGTACATTTCCGTACCGGGTGCATGCTATCATGGTATCCCCGGAATAACGGCTTTTTGCAACCGCAACCTTCTCTTCGATGGCCTTGGTTATTCCCATCGCATTGATGGGATAGGCGGCTTTGTCGGTAGAGAGGCAGATGACCGCCTTTACTTTGGCGTCTATAGCAGCAGTGAGGATGTTGTCGGTGCCGATTACATTGGTGTAGACAGCCTGCATGGGAAAGAACTCGCAGGAGGGCACCTGCTTAAGGGCAGCGGCGTGGAACACGAAATCGACGTTATTCATTGCTGATTTACAGGAGTTCAGATCGCGGACATCCCCGATGTAGAATTTGATCTTGTGAGCGACATCAGGAAACTTAGCTTGGTATTCGTGGCGCATATCGTCTTGCTTCTTTTCATCGCGAGAAAAAATGCGGATTTCACCAATATCGGTACGGAGAAAACGGCGAAGAACGGCGTTGCCGAAGGAACCAGTTCCGCCACTAATTAATAAAACTTTGTCTTTAAAAATGGACATAATATACTGATTGTTAAATAGTTAATTATTTTATCTTATTCACAAATCGCTTTCTTGATTGATTGATAGTCCCAAGAGCGTCTGCCATTATAATCCCAACAATCGGAACCAATATGAGACCCTATATTCCGCAACACTTCCGGGCATCTGGACTTGTCAGGATTGATAAGTCCGTTATAGATTACTACAATCTTTTTGAGCTCACCAGCATTATAGTCTTTCAGTGCCATCTCACATTCGTATTCTATAAAGCTTCTGTTGTCAAATGGTTTTCCATTGGCACAGTATGAGGACCGAGTGCGATAGGAAGAGCAATATCGGCAAGCGCCCTCGGTCAGCGAGAGTGTATTCTTTCCAACTATGAGCACAAAGGTCTTGGAAATGTTGAGGCGCTGACGCAGACTGGCCTTGATGCTACAGGGGTTGGAAGTGTCGTATGACTGAGTAAGGTCATGGACATCGATGAAACTGAGCCCAAGGTTGTTATTGTTGTTCAAATCTTTGAGTTTTGATATGAGATCCTGGTCTCCAGTCCAGTCGCCGGAGATGAAGGTTTTGGTGCGATAGACGTAGTCGTAGATGGACATGTTATTTGAATAATAATACTAGGATGAGGGCTATCAACAGAACAATAATGGTAACCCTCTGCCACTTGTTCTTACGAGTGAGGTTATCATTTTGGGCTTGTTTATCGGCCTTTTCCCGCTCGTGTTTCTCGTCTCTATCTGCAGATTCTTTTTTGAGTCCGGCAATCTCATCGTCTTTCTGGGCCAATTGTCCAGTCGCTTCTGCCAAGTCCTTACTTATCTTCTCTGCTTCTGCAGCTTTTTGCTTTAGTTCTTTCTGTTCCTTTATCATCTCATCAATGTCACTGATTCCGATGAAGGAGAGGACGACCTCTGTAGAAGTGCTGTTGTAAGGGGCAAAGAATCTTTCGGCCTCGGTTAAATTGGCATAGAGGCTTTGTAGCTCTTCTTTTGAGAGGCCTTTTAGTTTCATTTCTTCATACAGGTGTTTGACCTTTCGGGATACCTCGCGTGTAAGGACTGCTTGTGAGCGGGCAACGATATCCAGGGATACGGGGATTTGGTTTGTGACAAGCTGCTTGTTGAGTTTGAACCAGAAACGGGATATCAGGAAATCTATGTCGGTTGCAAAGGAGACGGTATTTTTGTCGGGACGTGCAGCTTGTGATGTCCCATGACCAATCCGGCTGCCGGTGAGGAAGATGTATCGGCATTGCTCGAAAATGCATACTTTCTTTCCATTGCGGAGGCCGTTTATGATGGTGTAGACACGGGAGTAGTAGTCGATTTTACGTGTAGTGTTTCCATCCTTCTGAGGATTGTAAGTGCCGGATATCGATGTGACTGTTTTTTCGTCATATACGACGTAACGGGGATCTGTTATGATATTGCTATAATCCCGGTCATCGTAGATGATGTGATAGGTGTCTTTGATAGCGGAGTCTATCTTTGCCCTGTGGGTATCAACATCAAAGACAGAGGCCGACTCATTCATTATCTTAAGCAGCGCTTTCTTTGAAGGGTCGGGCATACCGTTGGTTTCCTTGAGGCTCTTGGCGGTGTTGATCAGGGACAGGTAAACGTCACGGGTATCTTTGAGGTATTTGAGCTCTACCAGGTTGTCTTCTTTCTTGGTGCGGCGGCGGTAGGAGGTGTTTATTTCTTTCACAAGGTTGTAAAGCTCTTCGAATACCGCATGGGGGTAGGAGTCGTTGTAGCCTGCACAGCTGAATAGGAATTCTGTGTCCAGATAGATGGTGAGTTTATCTGTCCATGCGCCGCTATTACCTGCGGAATCGGTATAGCTAAGACCGTTATAACTGATGAGTCCGGAGGACAAGAGGTCTATCTTTTGGCGGGTGTCTTTGTCGCTTTGGTTGCTGGAGAAGAAAGCTGCGTAGAGGTTGTTGAGTTTGGTGTCATCTATGCTGCCTTCGACCAGGTAGTCAGCAAAGCTGTCTTTGATGGTTTGTTCTTCGTAATCTTTGGTGTCTTTGCGGATGAAGTCGATGAGGGATGCGAAGAGTTCTTCATAACCGACTTTGAGGTCTGCGTATTCTTTTTCTATTTCGTCTTTGGGAAGGAGGTCACAGATGAATTCTTTGTTTTTGAGGGAGACTCCTTCTATCCGGTTCCGGCAGACAGAGCGGATGACGCCTATGGGGATGTCTATCTGGTACAGTTCCTTGAGGTCCGACTGCATGGTGTCGGGCTTGAAGGTGTTGTACTGCTTTTGGGCAATGACTGCGGATATGTATTGGGCAACCAGGTCGTAGGTATCCAGGTTTTTGTTGCGGTAGATACCGAAAAGGGCAATGGATGCGAGGAGGTTGTTTTTCATTATTCTTTGTCTATTAGGCCATACGGCATGTCATCGAAGACTTCTAACTCACGTATCTCGCCGGTGGAGCGGACACTGAGGACGATAATTCTTTGAGCTATGTTGAAAGCATAGACGTAGTAGTTGTGAGGATGGGCAGCGAGGCTTTCCTCACGGTTTTGAAACATACTGCTGATGTCTGTGATATTGAATTCGTATGCATCAATGAGGTTGAAGCTGGAGTCTGCGCCGTATTTGTCGGCCAGATAGTCGATGGCAAGCATGCCAGCGGCGTCAAGGTCCAGGGAGACGAGTTGTTTGTTTTTCTTGTAGCTTTTGAGTTTATCTATGAGCCATTGCCAGCCTTCAAGGATGCTTTTTATAATTCCAGGAATCTGGAAGATTGTCCATGCAACTGTTATGGTTGTCATTATTACCATCCAGTCGGCTCCGGGACCAATGTTAACTACCTCTACGTCGTCTTGCGGACGAAGGTTATACTGCTTCTCTATCTTCGCTCGTTCTTTGTAAGCGAAGGCGGGAGAGCATTCGTCTTCGAAATAGGCTTCTGGTATGTTGAGTAAGATTTGCATGGGCGCATTTGGTGGTTTGGATTATGTTACTTATCCTTGTTGTGCGAAATGTAACAATTTATATTTATATGGTTTTGGAACGAATTTTCAAGTTTATTCTTTGTTCTCGCGACCGGGTTGATTTGCGGGGCTCGTATCATCTGATATTATCTTTCGTTTGTCGTACGGACGGTTTCCATAAAAAATTTCTATACGCCTTTCATCTATGCCACCAACACGACCTTTCGGACAAATACTAAATCCATAATAATCTTCTAACTTCTGATAATCTGCCAACTGATTCTCAATTATTTTAAACTGCTTGTTTACTGAGGATTGGAATAACTCGAAATCCTCAATTCTATTCATTCTTGTTCTCATATTTTCGATGCATATCAAAAGCATAAATCCTTGAATTTTCATCAATCTGCCTTATCAGTGCCATGATGTCATCTGTGTTCATGTGCTTCTGATATTTAAGAAGACTAAATATGTTGCAATACTCATTGTAGATGTTGGTGGCAAAGATTCCCGCATCGTCTGTTCCTACAACTATAGGCGGGATGGGGTGTCCCTCCTTTCCCCATTTCCACCAATTGTAGAGATGGTAAGCCGAGAAATCATGATGATGACCTATCAGAACATTGCTTGACGGCAGCGTCTCTATGACAAGATCCTTGTCATGCATCTCTTCGAGGATGTTTTCAATCTGCTTTTGCCCTTTCTTTCTGCCGCCTACTTCGAAGGTGTATTTCCCTATGACAAAATCAGATATACGGGAGGATATTACATCATTCCTTACTCGCATCTGATTATAGAAGAACGTTTCCCTCATGTTTCGACATCGGTTTTTCCGCCTGACAGGGCATTCATCAGGCTAGGATTGTCAATATATAATATACTTTCTCGACTTTTCCCAGGCCTCTCATTCCACCGGTATCATCCCTGAGCTGTCCGATCAACTGTGCCCTTTCCAGAAGGGCGAGGTAGTCTTGTACACTATTTCTGCTGATGCCGATTTCCGATGCCAGACTGTCTGCATTCGGCTTGTATGGAGCGAGTGTGGAAATGACAGCGAGCATCTTCTTCAGTAAGTTCGGTAAACGTCGTATCGTGAGTGTTATTCAAGCTTTTTATTTATATGTTATACGTCTGTTGTTCCTCAGAACCCTCCGTTGAGGAAAGCTCGTGTCTGAACATAGCTGGGCTCGTAGTAGGCACTTGTGTTGTAGTCATCTATCTTGTCGCAGACAGGTGATGCGTAAACCGCTTTCATTGTCGCAGGAAGATTGTCCTCGGTATCTACGGATGAGATAAGCCTTGCATAGACTTTGCCCATCTGGGTAGGTGACGGGACTTTGTCTGTGAAGCGTGAGTCCACTTTGGTTATGTCGAAGTTCCCTGGTGCCATTCCGTATGTCGTAATCCATTCATCCTCGACCTGTTCCGGATTAAGACAATGGTTTGTTTCAGCTATGGACAGTTCATGCAGAAGGCCTTTGCTACCGAGTTTTGCTACGACGTATCGATTCCTCTGTTGGATTTTCCGTGCGACTCTCTCTATCATGTAGCAGACAAAATACAGGTCATCGAAATCTATCTGCTCGTCTGGAAAGTATTTGTTGCTCATAATTGATAGTGTGATTTGAATTTCAATGTTTGCAGTGCCCTGTCCGTGCAAAAGAGTATTTGATTCGTCGGATGTTTGAATCTTACTATGGTGTTAGTTCCATGATAAACGATAATCGGTGATTCTGGTGCCATATATTTTCTTGGATGGTAGTATTAAACCTAACATTTGCAAATATATGAAAAAACATTAAAGTATACTTAATGGTTTTTCATATCCAAAAACGTCAGCCTCGATTCATTATTTTCCCACAATATTCCCGATTGACCACTGTTCTTGCTCTTATTGTTTATACTTTAGTAGTTCAGTCCGAAAGCCCAGAGAGGAATGACGTTGCCTTGGGCGAACTCGTTGTCGTCTTTCACATCATTCCTTACTCGCATCTGATTATAGAAGAACGTTGCCCGCAAATATAACGAATTTTCACTCCTTGAGTGCAGGTTCTATGTTAAAATTGCACTATTTGAGTGCACTATTCCAGACATAACCATTTCCATATAGGCATTACATTGATGTGATGCCCATTTATGTCGATAGTTTGCTCATTGTCTCTGGTGATGACTATTACGGTAAAATCCGGATAAACGTTCAAGAACTTTTCCAGTGCGCCTGTTTCTCGTCTATAGGTCGCATTATCTGCTAAACTGTAAGATACTTGTATTGCCATTTTGGCAGACGGAATACAAAAATCTATCTCTACGTTTTTATTATAATAGTAAACCTGCGTTTCTTCGGGGGTGTTTCTGTATTTTCTGATCAATTTGCAAGCTACTATATTCTCCAACAGCTTCGTTTCTCCACTGAAAAGAAACAAGTTAAGCAATCCATTATCCACAATGTATCTTTTCCGGATTGTGGACTGCTCCGATATGGATGAACTCATATTCGGGATAGAGAAAAACAGGTAGGACTCTTCCAAATACTCCAAATAATCTTTCAATATAGGCAGGCTTATGCTATCTCCGCTGGAATCAATAATATGTTTTAACCTGCTGAGGGATGACGGTTGCATCACACTGTCTGCCAATTTTCTTGTGAGAAGACGAAAAGCACGTGCATTGCGCACTTTATTCCGCTCCACTATATCGCCAAGCAGTATCTTCTGACATAACGAATTCAGATACTCTCTCTTATCTTCAAGATTGAAAGATTCTGCAAGGCCGCCATTAGTGAAATAATGATCGAAAGTATTTGATATCTGAGAGCAAGCACCTTGGTCATATATCCAATTTCTGTCCAATTCTATGCCTTTGTACTCTAGATACTCTCTAAAAGAAAATGGAAAAACTTCCTTTGGAATATATCTGCCACCAAGTGTAGTTGCTATTTCACTGCTGAGCATCTTAGCATTGCTGCCAGTAATCATAACTCTATACTTAGAATCTGCAAGTCTTCTTGCAAATTTTTCCCACCCGTAAACAACCTGTATTTCATCAAGGTATATCAGTGGCTTTTTTTCTGGATATAACTCGAAATAGGCATCCAATATTTCTCCCAAACTGTCTGAAGAAATATCTGACAACCTTTCATCCTCGAAATTTATGTAGAGTATGTTTTCTTGTGTCAGCCCTGGACTCTTAATCATATTCTGGGCATCCTGATACATCATAAAAGATTTTCCAGCACGCCTTAAACCGACAAGCACATAGTTTGCATGAGTATCAAACTGGATTTCCCTTCGAATAATAAAGAATTCCGGAATGGCCTTTTGCTTCTCTATTATTAGTTTTTTTATAATCTGTTTATCCATAAGAGCAAAGTTTACTTTGCAAATATAAGAAAAAACATTAAAGTATACTTAATTGTTTAAAATATCATTTCAAAGTCGTAATGTTTTTAATACAATTCCAAATTGCTTATTGAAACAATATCCTATGGCACACAGAGCCAAACTCACGCCTTGTGGTCAAGGACGGTGTACTTGGAGTGGTTGGAGATGTACTCGGGGACCAGGCGCTTCATGGAGGCTACCACGGCCATGTCGTCGTAGGTGTGGGACTGGGCGATCAGGGCGTCTATCTCGCGGCTCACATCGGACCAGTCATATTCACGGACACAGGCGATGCGGATCTTTTCGTGGAACGACGGCTTCGTCGCCTCCGACTCGCTCAGGACCTCCTCGTAGAGCTTCTCCCCGTCCCTCAGGCCGGTGTACTTGATCTCCACGCCCTTCGCCCCGCTCAGTTCGATCATGCGACGCGCCAAGTCGGCGATGCGCACCGGCTTGCCCATGTCGAAGACGAAGATCTCGCCGCCCTCGCCCTTCGTGCCGGCCTCAAGGACCAGCTCGCAGGCCTCGGGAATCAGCATGAAGTACCTTATGATGTTGGGGTCCGTCACCGTCACCGGGCCGCCGGCCTTGATCTGGCGCTCGAAAATCGGAATCACGGAGCCGTTGGAGCCTAAGACGTTGCCGAAGCGGGTGGTGATGAACTGGGTCTGCCCCTTCACCACGCCGTCACGCTCCGCCTTGTTGAGGCTCTGCACGTAGACCTCGCATATTCGTTTGCTGCATCCCATCACGTTCGTCGGGTTCACCGCCTTGTCGGTGGACACCATCACGAAGCGGCGCACGCCGTATTTGACCGAAAGGTCGGCCAGGATCTTCGTGCCGAGGACGTTGTTCTGGATGCTCTCGCAAGGGTTGTCCTCCATCATCGGAACGTGCTTGTACGCCGCGGCGTGGAAGACATATTCAGGAAGGAACGTTTTGAATATGTTCTCCATCCTGTCAGCCTTGGTGATCGACGTCACCACGGTGGCGCATGGCACAGACGGGAAGTCATGCGCCATCATCCTGCGGATGTCGTGCTGCGGAGTCTCGGCGGAGTCGATCAGCATCATCTTCGAAGGTGCGAACGACGCGACCTGGCGGACGATCTCGCTGCCGATGCTTCCGGCGGAACCGGTGATCAGGATGCGCTTCCCACGGAGGGACTCGGCCACGGATTCCAGGTCGACGCAGATCTCGTCACGAGGCAAAAGATCCTCGATGCTGACCTCCTTCAAGGCCGGCGCTCCCTTGATCGCATCATGCTCGGTGTCAACGACATTGTTGGCCGAGAATATTCTTGCGCCGCTTTGCAGGATGTAGTCCTGAAGAGCCGTGTCATTGCGGAACCTGTCGATCCTGCCCGGAGCGACCAGCACGGCGGCGATCCCCTTGCGGCGGATTGCATCCGGCAGACTGGCGTCAACCTCGTAGACCGGCTCGCCCATCAGGCGCGTGCCGTTGGCTCCAAGCGCCGGATCGTGGGAGATGAAGCCTCGGAGACGGTAGTGCATCGGTTTCTCGCTGCGGATCGCCTTCGCGAGTCCGATGCCGCCGGCGCGGATGCCATAGATGAAGACATTCTTCGCACCCTCCGTCCGGAAATAGGTGTCGTAGACCCATTTGATAGAAACGCGAAGCAGCCACATCAAACCGGTCGCGATGGCTTCCGCAATCAGGATATGCCGCACCTGCACGTGGGCGAACACCCGAGACGGGCAGCTGTTCGTGAAGAAATGGACGGCTATCACCGCCAATGCGGAGCATCCCATCGCCTGCGCCACACGGATGAGGTCGTTGAACGATGAGTAGCGGATGATTCCCGAATATGTCCGGAAGATGGCAAAGAATATGAAGTGGATGCCGACGCACAGCAGCATCAGGTAGGTCAACGGCCAAAAGTTCAGCTGAAGGGCGGTGCCACGGTTGAAGCACCAGTAGACGAACACTCCGGACAAAAACAGAATGGCACTGTCCAGAAGCAGCACGCACCAGTGCGGGAACGTGCGCTTCGAGAAGTACGAGTCAACTATCTTGCGGATCGACAGCATTATGGAAAATAATTTTGATTAATAGGTATTACGGTGAAGTAGGCGGCTAGTCTCTCTCAAAGAGGTCGCGGGTGTAGACCTTGGCCCGGACATCGTCCAGGACGCGGTCGTAGCGGTTGGCGATGATGGAGTCGGCGCGGCGCTTGAACTCGGCGATGTCGTTGACCACCTTGCTGCCGAAGAAGGACGCGCCGTCCTCCAGCGTAGGCTCGTAGACAATGACCTCGGCGCCCTTGGCCTTGATCCTCTTCATGATGCCCTGGATGGCGCTCTGGCGGAAATTGTCGCTGTTGGACTTCATCGTGAGACGGTAGACCCCGATCACGCATTTCTTCTCGCGGGCGCTGTCGTACTGGCTGTTCTCGGAATAATAGCCGGCCCTCTGGAGCACCTGGTCGGCGATGAAGTCCTTCCTGGTGCGGTTGGACTCCACAATGGCCTGGATAAGGTTCTCCGGCACGTCGGCGTAGTTCGCCAACAGCTGTTTGGTGTCCTTCGGGAGGCAATAGCCGCCATAGCCGAAGGACGGATTGTTGTAGTGCGAGCCGATGCGAGGATCCAGACACACGCCGTCGATGATGGACCTCGTGTCGAGTCCCTTCATCTCCGCATAGGTGTCCAGCTCGTTGAAATAGCTGACGCGGAGGGCAAGGTAGGTGTTGGCGAACAGCTTCACCGCCTCCGCCTCCGTGGAACCCATGAACAGCACCGGAACATCCTCTTTCAGAGAGCCTTCCTTGATGAGTGCGGCAAAAGTGCCGGCAGCCTCTTCGAGAGCGGAGTCTCCCCTGTCGTAGCCGACGATGATGCGGCTCGGATAGAGGTTGTCATAGAGCGCCTTGGACTCACGCAGGAACTCAGGAGCGAATATGATGTTTGGCACCACCACCCTCATCGTGCCGTCGGCGAGGCGTTCCCTGTACGAGAACCTTTCCCGCACAGAGGCGGTGTAGCCCACAGGGACGGTGGACTTGATGACCATCACTGCATCGGGATTAACCTTCAGCACGAGGTCGATCACCTCCTCCACGTGCGACGTGTCGAAGAAGTTCTTCTTCGGGTCGTAGTTAGTGGGAGCGGCGATCACCACGAAGTCCGCGTCCCTGTAGGCGGCCTCACCGTCAAGCGTGGCGGTGAGGTCGAGTGGCTTCTCGCGGAGATACCTCTCGATGTACTCGTCCTGGATCGGGGACTCGCGACGGTTTATCCTATCGACCTTGTCGGCGATCACATCAACGGCAGTCACCTTGTGGCGCTGGGACAGCAGGGTGGCTATGGAGAGGCCGACGTAGCCAGTACCGGCCACGGCGATCCTCAACTCTTTCAGATTTCGCATAAGATATGTTTTTTGGGTTATGGTTTTGCCGGCGCGCCGGAGGGACCGGTGCGCAGGCGAAGTCAGCGGGCGGATTTACCTGGCTTTGTTGTCGGAGCTGTAGTAGGAGCCGCCATTGTGGCCGTAGTAACCGTAATGGCCATAGGTGCCGTAGTTCCCGTAGTAGCCGTCGGAGGACGCGGTCCCGTTGAGGACGCAGCAGAGTCCCCTGTACTCCCCGTCGCGGTAGAGCGCGTCGAGGTCCGGGAGCATGGCCTTGTCGAACTGCCCGGCCCTGACGACAAAGAGCGTCCTGTCCACATAGTCGTTGATGACGCGCGCGTCGGTGACGATCTCCACCGGCGGGCAGTCGATGATGATCACATCGTACTCATTCCTGAGGACGGCGATCGCATCGGCGAGGCGCTTGTCGGCGAGCAGCTCAGCAGGGTTCGGAGGGATGGATCCCGCCGGAAGAGTGTCAGGTACCGTCATCGTGTCCTTCGAACGGACAATCACATCGTGCACATCGGCGACGATCCCAGCGAGATAGTCGCTGAGGCCAGGCTTCGGCGAGCCGACAAGCTCGGAGAGCGTGGCGTGACGCAGATCACCGTCGATGGCCAGCACACGCTTACCCTTGATGGCAAAGCTGACGGCCAGGTTGGACGACACGAATGACTTGCCTGAACCCGGGTTGAATGACGTGACGGCGACGACCTTGCTTCCTGGCTCGCGCATCATGAACTCAAGGTTGGTTCGCAGCACCCTGAACGCCTCGTTGACCACATTGCGGTTGCCGTGACGGACCACGATGGAATCGGCTCCACTGAGGGTTTTCCGCTTTCCGATTGCCTTGGTGGCAGTCTCGGCAGAGAGCGGAATCTCGCCGGCGAAAGGCACGGAGACTCCCTTGAGGTCGCGGCGGGAGCGCACCTTCGTGTCGGTCGCCATCAGCAGATAGATGATCCCGGCAGGAATCATCAGACCCAGGAGAAACGCCATCATCATGATCTTCATGGACTGCGGGGAGACCGGGAATATTCCTGAGATAGGATGCTTGATGATCCTTGTGTTGTAGGCGGTGAACGCCTGCGAGAGCTCGTTCTCCTCGCGCTTCTGCAAGAGGAAGAGGTACAGAGCCTGCTTCACGGTCTGCTGACGCTCGACCGAGAGGAGCCACTTCGCCTGGTTAGGATTCGCGGCGATGCGCGCGGTGTTCTGGCGGGCGGTACCCTTGAGATTCTCGTATTTCGTGTTGAGGGCAAGGATCTCGTTGTCTATGGACCGGGAGATCGACCCCCTCATCGAGGCCAGAGCCTGGTCGAGATCCTTCACAAGCACGTTCTCCTCGCCGGAGTTCGCCACGAGGTTGTTCCTCTGCAGGATCTTGGAGTTGTACTCGGAGATGCCGCTCTCGATTGTCTGGCTGCTCAGCCCCATGTTGGCGGGAAGCGGCTGGTTGCGGTTGTCCTCCTTGCCGATGTAGTCCTTGATGTAGCGCGCCATGTAGAGCTGGTTGCTCACGTCCTGGAGCTGCTGGTTCAGCACCGTGCTCTGCTGCATGTACATCGTCGCGGCGGCACCCACGTCAGGGATCATGTTCTCCGACTTGTAGGCGGAGATGTCGGAGTCCACGCCCGCCAGCTCGCCCTCGATCACCCTGAGACGGTCGTTGATGAACACCGAGGTGGAGTTCGCTATCTGGTTCTTGTCACGCACCCAGTTCTCGTTGTAGACGGCGATCAGGGTGTTCAGGATGTCCTGGGCACGCTGGGTGGACACGTCCTTGATAGAGAGCGCGATGATGTCGGCGTTCTTGTCGGCGAGGTTCACCTGGAGTCTGTTCAGGTAAGACTGTGTCACGCCGCGCTGGCCCGACTTTCTGACGTTGACCGGCTTTTTCATCGCCTCCCCGGAGTAGTCCTTCGTCTTCTGAACGATGATCCTTCCGACAGGAGTCTGGAGGGTGTCGCCGTAGTGTCCCACGACCGGCTTGCCGCCGACCTTCTCGTTCTTATGGATGAAGTCGTTCAGGGTGACTTTCCCGCCGTTCTCGCTGACGGTGAATCCGGCTCCCACGTTCTCATCCACGTCGAGCAGGTCGGCGGAGATCGGCAGCGACGTGCCGTAGAGCACGTTCCTGTGGAAGGTGCCGTCCACCGTGTAGCTCATGTACAGGCGAAGCCTGGCCACCACCTCGCTCATGATGTCCGGGGATTCGAAGGCGTGCAGCTCGTTGTTGACGTTTGACTTGACGGCGAAGAGGCCCATGTTGCCGAACTCACCGATGTCCCCCGGCATGGACGCGCCCTTGGTGTTTGACTTGATCTGGATGTCAGCGGAGGTGTTGTACGTAGGAGTTGACCTGAGGATGTACAAGGCACCTAAAGCCAGGCAGACCGCCAGGCTCAGGGCGAACCAGTACCATCTGGACAGGCAGCGGCGCACAAGCTGGCCGATCTGCACGGTCTCCTCCTGCTGCCGGGTATTGTTATCCGTGTTGATGTTGTTCTCCATTGTTTTGAATCGCTTTGATGTTATAGTGTTTCTTCACAAGGTTCCAAGGCGGATCACTTCCCCGACCCGCTCCTCGTGGCGATGATCACGATCGTGTTGGTGATGGACGCCGCGAGCGAAGTCAGCGAGATCCAGAACGAGGTGGAGCGGACATTGTTGCCGTTCACCGTGGACTGCCTTGCCCGCACGTCGTTCGGATCGACGTAGATCACGTCGTTCTGGCGGATGTAGTAGGCCGGCGAGGCTATCAGGTCGGCGGCTGAGCAGAGGTTCACCTCGTAGGTCAGCATCTTGCCGTTCTCGTTGCGCAGCACCTTCACGTTCTCGCGCTTTCCGTAGATGGTCAAGTCACCGGCGGTTCCGATGGCGTCGAGAATCGTCACGGCATCCTTGTCGATGGCGTAGCGCCCCGGCTTCTCAACCTCGCCAAGCACCTGATAGTACAGGTTCATGAAGTCAACGGTCACCACGGCGTCCGTCGCCTGCCCCTGCTCATTGAGCTCCTTCTTGATCACGGAGGCGATCTCATCACGCGTCAGCCCCGCCACGGCCACCTCGCCGAGGACAGGGAAGTCGATGCAGCCCCGGTCATCCACCGTGTAACCAGAGATGTAGCCCTGGCTGTAACCGGAAGTGATGGTGCTGCGGGTGTTCTCACCGAGACGCTGCGTCACGTACGGCAGGTTGAAAAGGGCTGTCAGTTCGGGACTCTTGCAGTTCACGATGATCGAGATCTTGTCCTTCGGGCTGACGATGATCTCCTTAGCGGCGGCAATGCGCTGACCCTCCACGGACGACAGATCCTGGAAATACGCGATCTCCTTGGGAGTCGAGCATGAAGCCAGAAGAAGCAGCAAGGCCGCTGCCGGCAATAACTTTCGTGTGTTCATATTCCTAAAACAAATTAAATTTTCTCAAGAAACGACGGCGGGATGTACCCCGTGGCGAAGGCCGCCACGCCTTCAATGGTCACGATCAGCCTCCTGTCGTGCCGGATCCGCTTGATGTGCCCTTCGAGGCCTTTGAATATTCCTTCGGTGACTCTGACCTTGTCACCTTGATGGAACCTCGGGTCATCCTCGCCAAGGTACTCCAGACCAGAATCCTTCACGGAGCAAAGCTTGATGAATCTATCCATCTGCTCCTCGGGGATGACAATCGGTTTTCCGGTGCTCTTGTCGTAGTACGGCGCGGCGCTGCCGGGGAGCTTCCGCTGGATCGTCTCCAGATCCGAGGCGGTGGTCTTGGCGAAGACCAGTGCCTTGATCAGCGGCTCCTGGACATAGATAATGCCACCATCCGAACACTTCTCAACCAGATGCATCGGGTAGAAATAGCGGATAGCGGCGTTGTCCAATGTCTCTTTCAGAGGCCCGACGCGATTGTAGAAGACGCGGATCGCGTACCATTCAGGCCATAAGCCGGTGTTGAGACAGAATTCATCCAAAGAGACCAAAGCGACAGAACTAAATAATCCTCAAAATAGGAATGAAACACGTTACGAATAGCACAAAAAGTGTCCCCTTGACATCATGTGCAAGGGTAAGCCCTACGGTTGTCAGCATCTTCATACCTGATCTCGAAGAACTCCAATCCAAGAGTGTCATTCGTAACCTGCTTATGAAGGTCAAATATAACACTTCCCCGAATAAAAAACAACATACTGAATAAGTATTATAACGTGAGTTCGACGAATTACAACTAAAAGAGTGACAATTGAATAACTCCATTC
>OHJC01000463.1_pt1 | contig 23680 bp, 20 predicted proteins | sample 1568461 | NCBI WGS metagenome assembly OHJC01 (sample SAMEA3879535, study PRJEB24766) | human gut metagenome | biome: human-associated habitat; feature: feces | place: USA | collected 1985/1987 | reverse complement strand
ATAAAATCAGGTTCTGCCAGGATACCTGGCAGCTGAGCTACAGCGAGGACAACAAGCAGTTCCGCGCCAACAACGACTCCATGTCGGAATTCTTCATCCTGACCTGCTCGGACATCCCGGTCAGGCCGGGCCAGAACATCAAATGCTCACTGAAATACACCGACGGAGGAATCGCAGTATATAAGACAGGAATGCAGTTCGAAGTACAGAAAATAGACGATGAAGGCAGGGTGTGGCTATGGTGCAAAAAACGCAGTACCGGCATCACTGCCAAGATACTGCGTTAGCATTATATCGGAAGTCTTCAGACTACCACACGAATTCAAAACGGATATCCACCGGAACACCGCCTCTGTTCACATTGGCGATATCTGCGGACAATGCCTCAGGAATGACTGCATGATTGGACTCATACTCCCTAGCGAACATATAGTTGCCGGTAGCCTGAGTTTCAAGAATCAGATTTGACCATTCAGCCACCACCTCAGGAACCTTCTCGAAATTCACATGATAGAGACCGTCCTTGTTGCGCTCGAATGCGCCATGATCTTTCAGGAAGTTGTAGCACATCATATTCGCACGGCCGTGCGCGTCAGCAGCACCGAAACGCACTGAACGGATCAGGCTCGCGATATATGTAGTGATGGCCGCCTCCTTGGAGATGAGAGGAATCTCACCCTTGTCAATGAGGTTGCATACCATATAGAGTCCCAGAATGTCAGCCTTCGCCTCCTCCCATGTGGAAGCCTGATTGCCGAGAGCATCCTTTACTGAACCGAGACCGTTCACCGTCTCCTTTACGCCAAGACCGTGTGCGACTTCATGGAAAGTCACATTCCAGAAGAAAGCGTCAGCGCTGAGATACCTCTGCTGAGGCTCCTCGAACAGAATCTTGCCGATAGGATAGACCATCTTGTCGAACTTGGCCTTGATGACATTGCGCAGCTGAAGACGACGCGTACCCTTTTCCGCCTGGACCTGGTGGTCGTTAGGCAGGTTTATGGCAATGGTCTTTCCGCCCGCATTGGCATCACCGGCATAATAGATGGCGTCATACACGAACATATCCGACTGCGTTCCCGGAACAAAAGTCTTGTAGGCATCCGGACAAGGAAGCGACTTCTGCAGGTCAGGAAGCATCGCGATATACTTGGTCAGTTCCTCGGTCTTCTTGAGGTCCTTGAGCAGAATGAAGCACTCATAAGACGTCTTGATGCCATAGACACCGTCCTCATAGTTCTCGATAGGGCCGATCACGAGATCCATCTTGCTGTCCTTCATATCCATCCAGGCATAGTCGGACTCAAGATACGAATCAGTACGGAGCGCCTCTGCCCTTTTCAGAAGATAATTCCTCACACTCTCCTTGATGGTCATGGTAGCCGCGCTCTCCAGATAACCGCAGATTTTCTCGACCTTATCCTTGTAAGCATCGTGATACCATACCACTTTCAGCTTTCCGTCCTCACCGCGTCTGATCAATGTATAAGGACTGAGCTTGGCAGGATCTTCAAGAGCATCGAACTCCTCCTGAGTCATATCAGCAGGATAGAAACAAGCGCCTGCAGGCTTCTGTCCATAACCATCAATGAACGGAGCATTGTTGTCAAGACGGTCCCACGGGCCATAGTTGATAAGAGCGAAATCCTTCTCAGGGCAATCCTTCATCGAAAGGATCTGGTTCTTGTCGCCGAATGTCTGCTGCCAGAATATGCCATCGACCTCATCAGCCGCCTGACGGAACAGATTCAGGACCTCCTTTCCGTTGTCAGAGATACCATCCATATACGGTGAACCTATCTGGAACACCGCATATGAATCTATCTTCTTCTGAATGTCGGACTTCGGCCCTTTGTTTCCGCAAGAAACCAAGGCTGTCAGGCACAAAGCAGTAATGATTGTCTTTTTCATCAAAATTAGAATGACAATGCGATCTGGATGAAGTCATCAGCCTTGAGGGCCGCGCCACCGATAAGACCGCCATCAATATCAGGACAAGCGAAAAGCTCCTTCGCATTTGAAGGCTTGCAGCTTCCGCCATAAAGGATGGTGGTGTCCTCTGCTACCTGAGCGCCGAACTTGTCAGCAAGCACCTTACGGATGCAAGCGTGGATTTCCTGAGCCTGCTCAGCTGTTGCAGTCTTGCCTGTTCCGATAGCCCAAACCGGCTCGTAAGCGACAATGATCTTAGCCATTTCCTCTGCAGAAAGTCCGAAGAGCACATTCTCGATCTGAGATGTAACAACCTCGAAATGCTTTCCAGCCTCTCTCTGCTCAAGGTTCTCACCTACGCAGAAGATAACGCCGAGACCGTTTGCAAGAGCAAGCTTGACCTTCTCTACGAGAGTAGCGTCTGTCTCACCGTAGTACTGTCTTCTCTCAGAGTGGCCGAGGATAGTATATTTGCAACCAGCTGAAGCGAGCATTGCAGCTGAAACTTCACCTGTGTAGGCGCCTTTCTCCTTGTCAGCGCAGTTCTCTGCAGAAAGTTCTACCTTAGTGCCCTTTACTACATCTGCTACAGGAACGAGATGTGTGAAAGGAGTAGCAATGATGAGACCTACAGACTCAGGAACCTGAGCAGATTTTTCAACTACAGCTTTTGCGAGTTCTACGCCTTCCGGAACTGTAGTGTTCATTTTCCAGTTACCGGCTACAATGTTTTTTCTCATAATAATATCTTACTTTAAAAATAATGCAAAAAACTGTCCGGAGAACACCATCCCCGAACAGTCTGCAAATTTAATAGTTTTATGTCAAATATCAAACCGGAGTTTGTCACTCAGGCTGTTGCCGTTCCGACTACTTCGTGTAGTTGAATTCGATATGGGCCACTTCCGTAGTGACACCAGAATCAGACGACGATTTCCTGTAGCCGAAAGCGTAGGCGACATATTTTCCCGAGGTCTCGATAATGTCCGAGAAATCAGATGACTGCCTGCCTGTAAGCACCAATTTGTCCAGCATACTGTATTTCTTGGCAATATACACATACTGACGGGCAATATCCGCGTGATCCTCACACTCATCCCAGGCAGCCTTCGATGTCACACCGCAAATATAGGTGTAATCTGCCGACGGTGTCACCGTCAATGTCGTGCCTGACATGGACAATGAGAATGTCATGTCCACCTGGGTGGCCTGGCGGGTCCTGAACTTGCAGTACTCCAAACCACCGTCGTATACCACAGTTCCGGTTTCATCGAAATGTACATTGAATGCGATAACAGCATATTCGGAGTTGTCGTTCAGGTCCATCGACGTATTCGCATCCTCAGCGGAATTGAAATAGCCCAAGTACAACAGCGTGTTAGGGTCAGCACCGTCAGGTATCATGGATGCCATGGAAGCAAGATTGTTCACCAGCAAGGCCGTTATATTCTCATAGCTTCCGTACTGTTTCACGTCGCTCTGGCGTACTATGGTACAATAATACAGTTTCGAAGGGTCCACCGGTGTAACTTCCACCTTCACGGAAGAAGTCTTTATGTCACTTACCTGAATCTTGAACCTGTTGAAAATCGGCTTTGCGTCAGATTCCTTGCTCTGCAGGATGTGCAGGACCACAGGTGACGCATTTTCCGCCGACAGCAGGACACGTCCGGTTCTGTCAGATTTGTCTGAATTAGGCTCCACCTTCAGAGTCACCTTGTCCAAAGTGACTTCAGACACGCTGATCCAGGCCGCTTCGCTGGATACTTCCACCAGGCTGGCCGCAGCATATCCTTCAATGCTGTAAGGAACCGAAACCGTACCTCCGGCTACGTCAGCCTTGAACAAATGGCTATCCACCTTCACCACCGAAGGGATAACGGGGTCATCCCCGCTCCCGCCGCACGAAACGGCAAGAGCAGAAAAGACGACCGCGAAAATGATTCTGAAAAATGAAGTCTTGTTCATAAACTATTATTCTTCGACGAAAATCACATCAAAACTCTTGACTTTATTGACAGAATATCCATCAGGAGCTATGCTGAACCACAGATAGTCTGAATTATCATTCACAACAACGCTCTTTTGATACCCGTCAGCACCTTCACTAGAAGTAATAGCAGATTTAGGCGCACTGGTCCAGTTCAGTCCGTTGTCAGAGAACTTCACTGCCATTCGGCCCCAATTACCACTTTCAACTGCAAAACTTGAAACGACTGTAACTTCAGATACGACTCCTACAGACTCGGTCGGAGCTATTGTCGATGTAATGCGTACAAATTCCGCAGTTGACTCCTTAAGCAAGACTTTAGCGAACTTGAGATTTACCGTCGTTGTCTTTGAAGGGTCTGTTGTACCTTTAGCCGTAAATGGAATTGTCAGTTCAGCAGAAACATTAGTTCCAACTGTTTGACCACCATCTTCGAGTTCCTTAATCTTCGCCTGAATGTAAGTATATACCTCTGATGCGCTGACAGAGAGCTTATATTCAGCGGAATTCACACTAGCCTGAACGACTTTCAATTCAGCTGAAGCTTCGCCACCGATACCTTTGGCCTTGACAGTAACTGTTCCGGCCCTCTTGGCGCCCTCATTTGCTTTTACAGTGTATGTAAGTTTGCCGTCAGCATAACTTGCTGTCAGCCATTCTTTCGCATCTTCTGAAACAGTCACTTCTGGATCAGCATTCGCACCCTTCACATCGCATGCAACCTCGAAAGAGCCTGCAATCTTATCCACCTTCACGACGCTCTCAGCAAAAACTACTTCAGGAGCTGAGTTGAATGAAAGTTCACCAATGTATGGACGGCAATTCTCAGTAGAAAGGCTGTCAACCGTCAGGACAAAGCGGCCATACTCCACACCGGTAGTATTGGCAAAGTAATAGTTTACACCATTACAGTTATCGTTGTTTCCGGTGATTTTAACAGATCCGAGTTTATATGACTTGTCTCCGTCTTCAAGACTCACTGTGAATGTTCCGGTAGCATCGTTCGTATATATACCCAAGTTCGCTTTAACAAGCTTGATTCCGCCGAAAGCAGCTTCAGAAGACAGGATAACCTTTTTCCCCTGAATTGCCTGATATGCAAGCAATTGAGCATATCCCGCATCAGCATATGCTGAAGAGCCGTAGTTGTCATTACCTGAGCCAGGATATGCAAGAGAGAATGCCATCTGTTTGCTTGGGTCATTACCCCATTTCTGAGATCTCTTATTAGAACTTAAGCAGTTGCTATATGACAGCGTATTTACCCAGCTTTCTCCTTCTGCAAGAATCACATCATGAGAAACAGCAGTATCCGCTTCTTTGAAATGCACTGTCGGCGAGGTAATCTTACTACGTGAAACCACCAGTCCCTGACGCTCGAAAACAAGGTCATATTTAGGAGTAGCAACTGTGATTTTCACATCATAAGTACCAGGGTTCGCAACGAACCACACCACGTTGTCTTTAACTGTAACCTCATCCGTAGATGTAACAACGATAGACGATCCCGAATTCAAAGCATTAAGCTCCATCTTGGAGGCATCACCAGTAATATCAAGGACGAACTGACCGCAAATGTCCTTCTTTTCACCTACCGCCTCGATAGTCACACTTTTGACTTTCAAGGACGCATACTTTTCAGGCACATCAGAGAAGGAGAGTTTACCAAAACCAAATATATGGGCAAACTCAACACCGTTACTACTTGAAAAGTCATATTCGTGATAAGTAGTTTCGGTTTTTGAGTCTGTACTGATTACCGTAGGCTTGACAACCATCACGTCTGACTTGGAATCCCATTCGGACTGAGTGGCAGATTGGGTTCCTGACAGATTCACGCGCCACCTGGTCAAGTCCTCACCGGTAGAAGCAACTGCGTCTTTTGGAAATACGCCATAGAACTTATATGCATCAGCTATAGCTGCTTTACTGATGCTAAAAAAGCTTCCTTCGAAAACGGGAGAATCTGGCTGAAAATCTTTTATTGTCTTAAAAATAGAGTAATATTGACGAGCATAGTCAGTAGATTTAGTTCCGACCTTCACTCCGGTAGTCGGCGTACTTTCATTAGCAATCGCTGCGTAAAAGGCATCGCCTTTCTCAAATTTGATATGTGAATCGCCGTCAAACTTAGCTTTGGTATCAGCGCCATTCGACACGTTTACTCTCACTGAAAGATTTACGACATCGGACATTTCCGGTGCACTTTCTGTCTTTGCACAGCCTGCCGCAACTGCGAGCAATGCTGTCATATATAATAATTTCTTCATAATCAAACGTCAATTACCAGTTAAGATATTCGTTTTCATCACTGATGATAATGCCACCGAAAGTACCATAAATGTCACCCAATTTGACATTTATATACTGAGCTGAATATTTGCCGTCACTGTTGCGGACAGCTTTCAGCATGATGTAAGCATTCTCCAAAGCATCAGGGACTGTTACGGTGACTGTGCAGCTGGCTTCATCCAGAACAGCTTCCACACCCTTGCATTCCATCAGGACATGAGTTGTTTCGTCTGCGCCGTAAAGTTTGTATGTAAATTTGACTATATCGCCAGGGAACACATTCTTCACATCCTTGGTTACTTTTATCATGAACGCATGCTCCTTAGGGATGCTGATGACGGTCTCACCGAGTGTGAAGACGAATTCGTCATCGGTCTCTGACATCACGAGCTCAGGTTTTACTGTACCGGTTACAGGCACTTCTTCCCAAGCGTTTCCGTCGAAGGAAACATACCATTTGCCGTCCTGAATCTTGAATTTAGGGGTTTTTCCGTCCACGCCGTCTTTTCCTGTCACAGGAACCTTGTTGCCGGCATTGAGAAGGAACTTTCCGTCAATGGTCCAATAAAGCACTCCGCCATCTTCCTTGACTCCAACTACCGGAGCGACTGCGTCCTTACCGTCCACGCCGTCTTTTCCATTCAATCCGTTTGAGATAGAAGAAACAGTACCGTCGCTGAAGTAAATCTTGTAGCCGTCAGCCAACGTCTCGACTTTGGAAATGGTCACAGCTTTCTTTGCAGCCTCCACAAGAGCACTGATCGAAGAAGCATTTTCATTGACCTTGGATTCGAGAACGGACACTTTCTGCTCGAGAGTCTCCACTCTGTCCTTCAGGTCACCGCAGGCGCAGCATACTGATGCCACAGCCAGCATTGACAAAAATAATTTTCTCATACTTATAAATGTTATGAATTTAATAGTTTCTAAAAAGCCAGAACCGGTCGGCAGATGATCTTATCGTCTGTATATGCTGCCGTAGGCTCTAAAAGACCGGTATCATACAGCCAGAATATGCAACATGAAGGGTCCTCATTGTTGTCATAGAGGGTAGAGGACATCAGTTCGCAGATATTGCTTTTCCCCCTCGACCGACAGCTGACCAGATTCTCTTTCTGTCCTTCAGGGACCAGTTTCATTACCGAATTTATCTTCTCTATAGGGTTATATGTCAGATTCATCGGATCCTCTCTATAGAAGTATGTGATATCGTAAGAATACGTCCTGAGTTTCAACAGATGGGCAGCCATCTCACCTCCACCGAGATTTGCAAGCATATCCCAGATCTGTCCGATAGAAGGCACGTACCAGCCGGAAGAAGTCGCCGGAGCGGCAGGAGAGAAATCAGTCGTAGTCCAGTCGAATGCCGGATATTTCTGAAGCTTCTCGCCAGGATACGTCTGCAGTATCGCATCTGTCCAGCCTCTTCCATTCACATCTGCATACCAGGAAGTTCCGACTTTCTTTACAGGAATCTTATTTGTCTCGGAATCAAACTGGACTGCCCACATCGTAGTCGTCGCGCCAGGAGCGTGTGCAGCTTTTGTACACAGGACGAGACCATGATTATGTCCTGCAGCCTTGTCAATGTCTGAAAATCTTTCCGGATCTGTCTGGAAGACGATACCTATCACTGTCTTGCCTTCTACAGGAGCAGGTTTATCCTCTTTCCATACAGGAGATGTTCCGTCCGCATTGATGGAGACAAGACCTCCGTCGCTCCAGGTTCCGTCAGAATAGTAATAGTCTCCGATCTTTGGAGGGTCCACAGGGATTTCCTTCTCTTTCACGGTCACTTCGCACTCGGCCGACTGACTGCCGGAAGTAGCCTTTAGCACGGCCTTGCCAGCCTTGAGACCGGTAACCTTCGCAGCCACGATATTGTCATCTACTACAGCGTCAATGATTTCATAGCCAATGATTTCCGCCGGCGATACTTCCCATTTCACGGTCTTCATCGTCGCATTTTCAGGAAGGACGGTGGCTGTAACCATGAACGTCTCTTCTTCCGAAATCTCTTTGGATACTATATCGAGTTCGATGGATGAAACTTCCACAATCTTCACCGTCACGTCACAAAAGGCCTCCAATGTTCCGAGTTTGGCGGTTACACGTGCCGTACCCGGAGCAAGCGCCATGAGGTAGCCGTTATATGCGCTCAGGACCTTTTCATCGGATGAGGACCATTCCACGAGAGGATTGGTGGTATCATCAGGCTTTACCACGGCCTTCAGACTGTAAGTCTCACCTACGAACATCTCCAGTGACGAATCACCCAATGTCAGGCTGACAGCCTCGACAGGAAGCACTTCCACGCTGCACGCCGCAGACTCACCATCGACCACTGCCACAATAGTGGTAGTACCGAGGGCCTCAGATTTCAGCCTGATGGACAAGCCGTCGTCCTCCAGTTCCTTATCCGTTATGGTTACGATGGACTCGTCAGCAACAGAGAACTCTGCACTCATCGCTTTCACGAGAGGCGCTATCTTCAGAGACACTGTCGCTTCCGCACCAGCCACTATAGTGTATTTCTCTTCAAGGAACTCGACAGAAGTCTTTATCTCTTCTGCCGGGCTTTCTTTCTTCTCAGAACAAGAAGTTATGACCAATATGGAGAACAATCCCCACAGGAGACTTTTCAATCGCATAAGCTGTACAACGTTAATATAAGGTTAATAAGAACACTTATCTACTTGTTCGTTTAATTCGCAGTGTGCAATTTACAGTTTCTGATTTTAAAATCCAATAGAAAATTGATAATATTTAGTAATTTTGCAAACTACGCGAAAGATTCGCGGATTGCCTGAAAAACAGAAAAACAAAAAAGAACAAAATATGAAAAACTTCGTAGAAGAACTCAAATGGAGGGGAATGATCCAGGACATTATGCCCGGGACTGAAGAAAAACTGATGGAAGGCCCTACGGCGGCTTATGTGGGAATCGACCCTACGGCGGATTCGCTTCATATCGGCCACATGGTCAGCATAATGATTCTCAAGCACTTCCAGGCTTGCGGCCACAAGCCGATAGCATTGATCGGAGGCGCTACCGGAATGATCGGCGACCCGTCAGGAAAGTCACAGGAAAGGAACCTGCTGGATGAAGAGACATTGAACCACAACATCGCGGGCATCCGCAAACAGCTTTCCAAGTTCCTGGATTTCGATTCTGACGCGCCTAACAAGGCTGAACTTGTGAACAATTACGACTGGATGAAGGGTTACAGCTTCCTGAACTTCATCCGCGACATCGGCAAGCACATCACCGTAAACTATATGATGGCCAAGGATTCCGTGAAGATAAGATTGTCCAATGAATCCCGCGACGGTCTTTCATTCACCGAATTCAGCTACCAGCTTCTCCAGGGCTATGATTTCCTCTGGCTCTACCAGAACAAGAACTGTCATCTGGAGATGGGAGGAAGCGACCAGTGGGGCAACATCACCACAGGCACGGAGCTTATCCGCAGGACATTGGGCAAGACTGACGCCTATGCATTGACCTGTCCTCTTATCAGAAAGGCTGACGGCAAGAAGTTCGGCAAGACCGAGAACGGCAACATCTGGCTCGACCCTGAAAGGACGTCTCCTTACGAGTTCTACCAGTTCTGGCTCAATGTTTCTGATGAAGATGCCGTGAGATACATCAAGATCTTCACCATGCTCAGCAAGGAGGAAGTCGAGGCTGCCGTAGCAGAACATCAGCTGGATCCGGGACAGAGAAAGCTCCAGAAGCTTCTTGCCAAGGAAGTCACCACTATGGTCCACGGAGCGCAGGAGTATGAGAATGCCGTTTCCGCGTCCAAGATGCTGTTCGGCAATTCCACTTCCGAGGAGCTGAGGAAACTGGACGAGAGGACTTTCCTCGCAGTGTTCTCGGGCGTGCCGACATTCGACATAAAGAAAGAGGACCTGCCTTGCCCTGTCATCGACCTTCTTGCAGTCAAGACTCAGGTGTTCCCGTCCAAGGGCGAGTGCCGCAAGATGATTCAGGGCGGAGGTGTCAGCATCAACAAGGACAAGGTTGCCTCCATCGACTATGAGGTCAGCGAGAAGGATATCATTGACGGAAAATATATCCTCGTGCAGAAAGGCAAGAAGAACTATTACCTTTTAAGAGTTATCTGATTATGGAAAACAGCACAAGGCAGCTCAAAGTGGCGAAAGAGCTGCAGAAGGACCTGGCTGAGATAATCCGCAGCAAGGGTATGGCGGCGTTCGGCGGCGCCATGGTGTCCGTGACCGAGGTCAGGATAAGTCCGGACCTGTCTGTCGCCAAGGTTTACGTGAGCATCTTCCCGTCAGCCAAGGCGGAAGCGGCCATGCAGACCATCAATGAGAACTCACGCGCCATTCGCGGAGAGCTCGGGCATATCGTGGCCAAGCAGTTCAGGATAGTGCCGGAGCTGGTGTTCTACCTGGATTCGTCTCTCGACTATGCCGAGCACATCGACGAACTGCTCAAGAAATAACTGATCATGAGACTGGCTACCCGATTTGCCGTCCGCTACCTGTTCGCGAAGAAATCACATAATGTGATAAACATCATTTCCGCGATCAGTGCGACGGGTATGGCTGTCGGCACGGCCGCACTCATTATGATAATGTCCGTTTACAATGGATTCGACAGTCTGGTCAAGGACTCGCTCGGGAACATTGAACCGGACATTGTCGTTTCTCCTGCCCGTGGCAAGGTGTTCGTGCCTGACAGTCCCGCTTTCGACTGGGCCTATGACCAGAAAGAGGTGCTGAACATGTGCAGCATCCTGGAGGAGAACGTTTTCCTGAATTACGACGGGCACAGCGGCATCGTGAAGGCCAGAGGCGTGGACAGCGTTTATGAGGAGGAGACTCCGCTGAGGGACAAGATAAAGGACGGCACTTTCAGGCTGCACCGGGGAGATGTGAAAATGGCGGTAATCGGCGCCAAGACGGCCTACAGCATGGATATGAATCCTCGTTTCGTGGCCCCGATTGAGATCTACTACCCCGCAAGGGACCGCAGGATCTCGCTTGCGAACCCTGCCGCTTCCATCGAAATGGTAAAGGTCTATCTTGCAGGAGTGTTTTCAGTCAATGCAGAGGTTGACGCCAATCTGATGATCGTCCCTATCGAGACCATGCGAGAGTTGCTGGACTACAAGGACGAGGTGTCGGACATCGAAATCAGGATAGCGCCGGAGTATGGCGAGAAGGGCATGAGGAAAATCATTGACGGACTGAAAGAGAGGCTCGGTGACGGCTACCTCGTGCGTGACAGGTTCCAGCAGAACCCGGCATTGTACAAAATGATGCAGTACGAGAAGGCCGCTATATTCCTCATATTGATTTTCATAATTGTCATAATCGCTTTCAGCATCTTCGGGTGCCTGTCAATGCTGATTATCGAGAAGAAGAACGATATCGCCACGCTGCGCAGCCTCGGTGCTCAGGACGGGCTGATAAACAGGATTTTCATCACGGAAGGATGGTTCATATCGTTGGCCGGACTGGTGGTGGGACTGGTGGTGGGCATCGGTTTCACCCTGCTGCAGCAGCATTTCGGCTTCATAAAGATGCCGGGGGGATTCGCCACGCCTGCTTACCCTGTCATCCTGAAGTGGTCTGACATTCTGCTCACTTCCGTCTGTGTCTGCCTTATCGGGCTGATAATGGCGGTCATTCCTGTAAAATCAATATCCGACAAGCACAGCTCTACCGATGAATAAGAGGCTCACAGCAGTATGGACCGCGACATTGGTCCTGGTACTTGTGCTTTGCGTCATTGACCTGATGTCCGGGCGCACGAGCATCGGCGTGGGCGAGATTTTCGGAACGCTATTCTGCGGCAACGACTCCGACAATGCATTGATAATAAAAGAATTGCGACTTCCGCGTATCGTTACTGCGATTCTTGCGGGGGCGGCGCTTTCGCTTTCCGGAGCGCAGATGCAGGCGGTGTTCAGGAACCCGTTGGCGGACCCGCACATTCTGGGAGTCAGTGCAGGAGCTGGCGCAGGTGTGGCCACGGCCGTAATGATTTCCGCTTCACATTCTTCGCTGCTTGATTCAGGCCTGGCAATTAGTTCTGCTGCGGCTGTCGGTGCGATGACGGTCTCGCTCATCGTCCTGCTTCTTTCTCTGAAAATCCGCAGGTCCTCGGAGATGCTGATAATCGGCGTTCTGGCAGGCTTCATCACAAGTGCATTAACTTCCGTAATCGCCTATCAGACAGACGACAGCAGGCTCAAGACGTACTGGAGCTGGGCGGCCGGAAGTTTCGGGAACAGCACTTGGAGCTCGGTCGAGATCATGGCTGCGGCGCTGGTTATAGGGTTTGTCGTGGCTCTGTGGCAGAGCAAGAGTCTGAATCTGCTGCTTTTCGGGGACGAGTACGCCTGCGCGTCCGGGGCAAATGTCCGCCTCACCCGTATCGTGACCATGTTCGGATGCTGTATCACAACCGGTGCGGTAACTGCGTTCTGCGGGCCTGTGGGCTTTGTCGGCATCATCGCGCCGCATATCGCCAAGAAAATTTCCGGTCAGTCGTCCATGCGGACTGTTCTGCCGCTTTCTCTGCTTACCGGTGCCGCCATAAGTCTTGCCGGCGACCTGCTTACGCAGATATTTCCGACTCCCGTGCCGGCCGGAAGCACTATCGCATTGATCGGAATTCCTCTGATTCTCTATTTCATAACCCGGAAGTAGCGTGGTGCTCTTTACAGCACGGAAGCAGCGCTCCTGAAGCACTCCGAAAGGACGGCTCTGCGCACTGCCACAGATGCATTCGCGCCCGAGTCAATGAATTTGGGCGTTCCGGCGTCCCGTACGATTCCGAAGATGCGGGTACAATGCCGGGAGGCCTCGTAGATGTCGTGTGAGGAGAAAATGACCGAGATTTCCGGAGACATGGAGTCGATGGTGGAAAGCACTGCCGCGCGGCTGTCCACGTCGAGGAAGGCTGTCGGCTCATCAAGCAGGACCACATCGGCTTTCTGGACCAATGCAGTGGCAATGGCCGCTTTCTGGAATTCGCCGTCGCTGAGTGTGGAGATGTCCCGATGCAGGAGTTCGGGGATTCCGACGTTCTCTACCGCGGTCTTTATCTGGTTCTTCAGACGTGCAGGAATACGACCCAGCCAGTCGGTTTCGAGGTAACAGCTTGCTGCCACGAACTGCTCCACGCTGAAGCCTTGCACTTTAGGTATTCTTGCAGGTATGAGGACTGTGCGGCGTTTTTCACTGCTGGCGGAAAATGAACATTTCCCCGAAACGGGCGGCTGCAGAAGGGCGAGAGTGCGGAGCAATGTGCTCTGCCCCGACCGAGAAGTTAACATCGGCAATGACAGTCTTCCCGTCATAGCCGACTGTCAGATTTTCAGCGTCGAAAGTCCAGTTCTCTCCCATGTCTATCTTTTCCTGGAACCCACCGGAATATCTATCACGTATTTCTCCTCGAAAACAGGGTCATTGATCCAATCCTGTATCTTCCAGGTCCTTACGGAACCCGGGCGGAGTCCGGCCATGCTCATCATCCGGCAGAGTTCTTCCGCGAAATCGCCCCCTTTCAGGTAGAATATGTCGCCGGTGTAGCAGCCGGCCACCCATGGCCAGAAATTGTCAAGCGCCGTCACTGCTCTGGACACGACATAGTCGAAAACCCTGCCCAGCGATTCTGCACGGGCATTGACGACTGTCACATTGGCAAGTCCGAGCGACTTGGACACAGCCTCGGCGACGATGGTCTTCTTGCCGACCGAGTCGCACAGCACGAAATCGACTTTCGGAAACAGTACCGCCAGCGGAATGCCGGGGAAACCGCCTCCTGTGCCGAGGTCCAGGACATTGACCTTCTTCTGTCCTGATGTCCACTGCGAATATATTTCGGGCCTCACTTCTTTCAGATAGCGGGCAATGGCAAGGGAATGGAGCACGTGCCTGATGTAGAGACTGTCAATGTCTTTGCGCGATATGACATTGATTTTCGCGTTCCACTCGCCATATAGTTTTTCCATTGACCTGAATGCTTCTTCCTGGGCCGGCGTGATGTCGGGAAACGAAGTCCTTACGGTCTGTATGAAATCATTGAAACTCATAACTTATTCTTCTTCAAGCATTTTCTCCACAATCAGAGCTTTTGCGCGGCTGATTCTGGTCTTGACTGTATTGATCGGCAGTTCCGTCTTTTCGGATATTTCCTTGTAGCCGAGATAGTCCACGTAGCACATTTTGGCAATGTCACGGTAGAGTTCCGGCAGGCCTTCTATGCAGGAGAGGAATTTCTCGTGGTCCTGGCTCATGATGATAACTTCCTCAGGGCCAGGCTGTTCCTCATCCGCGATTTCGGTCTGTCCCAGGTCGGGCGAGTCGATGGGCAGGACATCCACCATGCCCTTGCTTTTTCCCGACTGCTTGATGCTGTGGTCCAGAGCCTTGTTCTTGGCTATGGCAAAGAGCCATGTGGAAAATTTCTTGGTCCTGTCGAATGTGTCCAGTTTCTGGAAGGCATTGGCAAAACTTTCTATGCAGACGTCGGCCGCCTCCTCAGGGTCCTGTATGATTTTCCCGACGTGCAGGAATACAGCCAGCTGATACTTGGCATGCAGGGCGGTAAACGCTTTCTGATTCCCGTCAAGAGCCATCTTGACGAGTTCCTCATCATTGATACTAATGAGCTTCGAGCCAGTTTTTGCCATAATTACATTCTACCGTTAGCGGAACCGACAGTTCCATTACATTTTCCATACAATCCTTCACCACTTTCATCAATGTCCGGGTTTCCCCCTCGGGCACGTCGAAAAGCAGTTCGTCGTGTATCTGCAGGACCATCTTGCTCTTCAGGGACGCTTCTGTCAATTTCCGGTCCACATTGATCATCGCCATCTTGATTATGTCGGCCGCAGTGCCCTGGATCGGGGCATTGACCGCATTGCGCTCCGCAAGGGCACGGACTGTCGCGTTCTTGGAATTGATGTCGGGCAGGTACCGTCTCCTGCCGAACAATGTCTCCACATAGCCGTTCTCCCTTGCCGCCGCCACTGTATCGTCAATGAATGCGCGGATTGCCGGGAATGCGGCGAAGTAATCGTCTATCAGTTTCTTGGCTTCCGTCCTGGATATGCCCAGGCGCTGTGCCAGGCCGAAAGACGAGATGCCGTACATTATGCCGAAGTTCGCGGTCTTGGCCACCCGCCTCTGGTCCGGCGTCACTTCCTCATGAGCCACGCCGAAAATCTTCTCCGCTGTGGCAGAATGAATGTCAATGCCGTTTCTGAATGCCTCCACGAGATGTTTGTCCTGGCTCAGGTGGGCCATGATGCGCAACTCGATCTGGGAGTAGTCCGCTGACACGATCACGCCGTCTGCCGTACCCGGGACAAATGCCTTCCTGATTTCCCTGCCGCGTTCTGTGCGCACCGGGATATTCTGGAGGTTCGGGGCGGACGAGCTGAGCCTTCCTGTCGCCGTAAGTGCCTGATTGAATGTAGTATGCACACGTCCGTCAATACTGGAGACATATGACGGGAACGGTTCTATATATGTGGAAAGGAGTTTCTTCACTGCACGGTATTCGAGGATTTTGCCGACCACGGGATGCTTGTCAATGATGGCCGTAAGCGTGGCTTCGTCCGTCGTGTAACTTCCTCTGCCCGACTTCTTTGCCTTCGGATCGAGCTTCAGCTTGTCGAAAAGCACATCACCCACTTGTTTCGGAGAAGATATGTTCAGTGACGGCTCGTCCGCAAGTTCACGGATTTCCGCCTCAAGCGCTGCTGTCTCACGTCCGAGAGAGTCCGCAAAGTCCTCAATCTGAGCAAGATCCACCTTCACGCCGTCGCGCTCCATCTTCGCCAGCACTCTCATAAGCGGCTCCTCCATCTCGGAATACAACTTGTCCAGGCCCGCTTTCTCCAGTTCCTTTCGTATCGCAATGCCGGTCAATACCGCTGCCGACGCATAGCGCCTCGCCACCTTTCCGTCCTCATCAGCCGGAGTGTCGAAAAGACTCGCCGGAGCCTCCGCCTCTTCTTCTTTTTCCAGGTCAATGCCCAGAAATGTCTTGGCGAGCATCTCCTGCCTGTGGCTTGTTTCCGGATTCAGAAGATAATGCATCAGACTGTTATCCAAGAGGTTACCTTTCAGGTCAATGCCTTCGTTCTCCAGAAGCAGCATCTGGAGCTTGAGGTCATAACCGTATTTCTTTATGTCTTCGTTTTCCAGGAGAGACTTGAACTCGGACGGGGCGCCGAATGCCACCTTTGCGGACAGTTCCCCATCCTCCACTGCCACCGCAATTCCTGATATTTCCCCGAAAATTCCGGGTTCATAAGCATCTGTGACAATGCCGACTGCACCTTTGCTTCCTGCCAGTTCTGAAATCTCCGCTGCCGAAACTTCTTCAATCTTCAGTTCCGCCGACTCATTCTTTGTCTGGAGATCAGCCCCTGAGGCATCCGGAATGAGCTTTCTGAGCGAATTGAACTCATAATGGCTGAAAAGTTCCGCCACCTCAGGAGTGAATGCCAGGGCCACATGCATATCTTCTTCCGGCAGGTCAATGTCGGTCTTGATGGTCACGAGATCGTGGCTCAGTCCGATATGCTGCTCCGCTTCACGGAACATGACCTGCTGACGTGCAGACAGTTCCGATAAATGCTCATAGATGTTCTTTACTGTTCCGTACTTGGCTATCAGCTTGCCTGCGCCCACTTCGCCGACACCATTTACTCCCGGGACATTGTCCGCGGTGTCTCCGCAGATGGTAAGCATCTCGATAACCTGAGACGGGCTGCTGATGCCGTATTTTTCGCAGATTGCCTTCACGTCCACGACCTCATCCTCACCGCCTGCCTTTCCCGGCTTGATCTGGAAAATATCATCGTCGATGAGCTGGCCGTAATCCTTGTCCGGCGTTACCATATATACCTGAAGGCCTGCGGCAGCCTGTTTCTTCGCCATTGACCCGATCACATCATCCGCCTCGAAGCCCGGCATCATCAATGTTGTGATACCCAGAGCCTTACATATCTTCATCAGAGGTTCAAGGGCATCGATTACGAGTTGAGGTGTGGCAGTACGGTTGGCCTTGTACTCGGGATACATCTGGTTCCGGAATGTGCCTCCCGGCGGGTCAAAAGCCACTGCGAGATACTCGGGTTTTTCTCTTGAAATGAGTTCAAGGATATATTTGGTGAAGCCGAAGAGGATGGACATGTCCTCCCCCTTCGAGTTGATCATGGGACGGCGCAGAAATGCGTAGTACATCTTGAATATCAATGCGTGTCCGTCTATCAGGTATAATTTTTCTTTCATCGAAATCTTCCCGTTAAGCTGTCAGGCCACATCCGGACCTTGTCCGAATCTTTCCCGAATCATTCAAAGATAATGAATCTTGGGCTTTTTTCGAAAAAGAGGGATAAAAACTTTGGAAAAATTTTGCATTTAAGATGAAAAAGGCTACCTTTGCAATCCTATTTGTAGAAAATATAAAAAAGTAAGATAATGAAAAGAACATTTCAACCATCTGTACGCAAACGCGTAAACAAACACGGATTCCGTGAGCGCATGTCCACACCTAACGGTCGTCGCGTACTGGCTTCCCGCCGTCGCCACGGACGCAAGAAGCTGACTGTTTCTTCAGAGGAGAGATTCTAATCCCTCTACTGCACTGAAAAATAAAAAGAGATCGACTGAAAAGCCGGTCTCTTTTTATTTGTTTTATATACTCGTATACTCGCGACTCTGTCTTGCGGCATCATCCGGCCTGAAAGTCAGAGGACTTGCTTTTCGAGTATCCTTGCCAGCTGGTCAGTGCAGGACGTGCCTCTGCCGTGGCAGTTCACGCCGAGCAGGATGTCCTTGGCCTTCTCAGCAGGCATTCCCTCGAGAAGCCTTCCGATAGCCTGAAGGTTGCCGTCACAGCCGCGCAAGTACTTGAGATTGTGGATCTTGCCATCCACTATATCGAAATCTATCTGTTTGGAGCAGACCAATGCGCTGGGTGCTGCAGTAATATGGCGCACTCCGGCCGCGTCGGTCTTGTCATTGATTATCTTGTAATCGTCTCCAAGAGCAATCTTTTCTTCCATAATATATTACCTTTTGTTTCTGAAAAATTCCGTAACCATTCCTCCGCACTCTTCCGCGAGGACGCCGGATACGACTTCAGTCTTGGGATGAAGCAGAGAAGGCGTGAAGAGGGAATATCCCCGCTTGGGGTCAGAGGCGCCATAGACTATCCTGCCCACCTGTGCCCAGGCAGAAGCCGCCGCACACATCGGGCAAGGCTCTACTGTGACATACAACGTGCAGTCATTCAGGTATTTGCCCCCCATCGCTTCGGTCGCGGCCGTAATCGCTATCATTTCCGCATGAGCGGTAGGGTCATGGAGCCGTTCAGTCATATTGTGACCTTTGGCTATCACCCGACCTGCGAAGACAATTACCGCACCGATAGGGATTTCATCCTCCGCCTCAGCAGCTTTCGCCTCCCGCAACGCCTCCCGCATGAATTTCTCATCCAGCTCCGCCATACCGCTAATTCCTGTTTCTCGCTACTGAAATATAGTAGAACAATGTTGCCAATGAGCTGAGCGCTGCGATGACATAAGTGTATGCTGCCCATTTGAGCGCATCGATGGCCATCGGCTTGGTTTCATAATTGGTGATTCCTGCTGATTCCAGCCAGTTTACCGCACGTGAACTTGCATTGATTTCCACCGGCAAGGTCACGAAACTGAAAAGTGTCGTAGCCGCGAACAGTATGATGCCCAACCAGAGAAGGGCAGGAAAGACATTCACCATCATGACTCCGAAGAGAAGAAGCCACATGACGATATTGTTGGAGAAGGTCACAATCGGCACAAGGGCAGTACGCATCTTGAGCGGGGCGTAACCCACAGCGTGCTGTACGACATGGCCGCACTCGTGTGCCGCAACTGCTGCAGCAGCCACTGAACGGCCGGAATACACTGCCTCACTCAGATTCACGGTCTTGGTAGCAGGGTTGTAGTGGTCGGTAAGCATACCCGGAATGCACTCCACTTTTACGTCATATATACCGTTGTCATTCATCATTTTACGTGCCACTTCCGCGCCTGTCATTCCGTTTGTCAGAGGAACTTTTGAGTATTTTTCGAATCTGCGCTGGAGCATATTCTGAACCAAAAAGCTTGCAAGCATGAGCAAGCCGAAACTTAACCAGTAAGTCATAATTTTCTGTTTTTAAACCAATAAGGGGACGGCCTTAAAGTCAAGTCACTTCTCGGTCGTCCCCTAAAATTACAATTTTTCTGCTGAATTACAATGTTTTCTGCAGACTACTGCTCGTCAGGACCCTGATTGTCAGGACCGTTCTGAGGACCGTAGTTACCACCCTGTGGCCCCTGAGGACCAGCCTGAGGGCCGCCCTGTGCACCGGCATTCATGCTCTCAGAAGCACTGTGCCAAGCCTCTTCCAAGTTCTTGGTGTATGTCTCGATGTCAGCGATGTTCTGGTTCTTGACAGCCTCTTTAAGGCTTGTAAGAGCAGAATTGATGGCATCTCTCTTGTCTGCAGGAATCTTGTCGCCATAGTCCTTGAGGTTCTTCTCTGACTGGAAGCAGAGCGCGTCAGCATTATTGATCTTATCGACTCTCTCCTTCTCAGCCTTGTCGGCAGCCTCATTGGCCTTGGCCTCATCACGCATCCTCTGGATTTCATCTTCGCTAAGTCCTGATGAAGCCTCGATACGGATGTTCTGCTCCTTGCCTGTAGCCTTGTCTTTTGCGGATACGTTCAGGATACCGTTGGCATCGATATCGAATGTAACCTCGATCTGAGGAATTCCTCTCGGAGCCGGAGCAATGCCGTCCAGATGGAATACACCGATCTGCTTGTTGTCCTTGGCCATTGGACGCTCACCCTGGAGAACCTTGATTTCTACAGAAGGCTGATTGTCCACAGCTGTAGAGAACACTTCTGACTTGCGTGTAGGAATTGTGGTGTTGGAAGCTATAAGCTTTGTCATAACGCCACCGAGTGTCTCGATACCAAGTGACAGCGGAGTGACATCGAGCAGAAGCACATCCTTTACGTCACCGGCAAGCACACCACCCTGAATTGAGGCGCCGATAGCGACTACCTCATCCGGGTTCACGCTCTTGTTAGGCTCTTTGCCGAAGAACTCTTTCACGAGTTCCTGTACCTTAGGAATACGGCTTGAACCACCTACAAGCAGGACCTCATCAATCTGAGAAGCGCTCAAGTGAGCATCTTCCAAAGCCTTACGGCAAGGGACGATCGTCCTCTGGAACAAATCATCGCAGAGCTGCTCGAATTTGGCTCTTGTCAATGTCTTTACAAGGTGTTTCGGAACACCGTCAACCGGCATGATGTAAGGCAGATTGATTTCTGTAGAAGTCTGGTTTGAAAGCTCGATCTTAGCCTTCTCAGCAGCGTCCTTCAATCTCTGAAGTGCCATAGGGTCTTTCTTCAGGTCAGCTCCGCCGTTCTCGGCAGCGAACTCCTGAGCAAGCCAGTCGATGATCTTCTGGTCGAAGTCATCACCACCGAGGTGGGTATCACCGTTCGTGGATTTTACCTCGAACACACCGTCACCAAGTTCCATGATGGAAATATCAAATGTACCGCCACCGAGGTCGAACACTGCGACCTTCATGTTCTGGTTCTTCTTGTCCAGACCATATGCGAGGGCTGCTGCAGTAGGCTCATTGATAATACGCTTTACATCGAGTCCGGCGATCTTACCTGCCTCCTTGGTAGCCTGACGCTGCGAGTCCGAGAAGTATGCAGGGACAGTGATGACTGCTTCCGTAACAGGCTGTCTCAGATAATCCTCTGCAGTTTTCTTCATCTTCTGGAGAATCATTGCTGAAATCTCCTGCGGTGAATACTGACGGCCTTCGACATCAACACGCGGAGTGTTGTTCTCGCCTCTCACCACTGTATAAGGAACTCTTTCGATTTCCTTTGTAACCTGATCGTAGGTTTCACCCATGAATCTCTTGATAGAGAACACGGTGTTCTTAGGATTGGTGATAGCCTGACGTTTGGCCGGGCTGCCGACTTTCCTTTCTCCACCATCCGTGAATGCAACTACTGAAGGGGTAGTTCTCTGACCTTCATTGTTGATTATGACTGTAGGCTGGTTACCTTCCATAACTGCAACGCAGCTGTTGGTCGTACCCAAGTCAATACCGATAATTTTTCCCATAATATTTATCTCCTATATTTTTTCGTTATTATGTCGTGCGGCTCTTTGCCGCTCCGTCTGCCCGGCTCTCGTCTGACAGCGACTTGAAATTATCCAATGCCGTGCCAATGCCAGCAAGACGATAAAATTCTGACAAATTGTCATATTTTGGTTATCTTTGCCGTCGGAAAAACAAATCCGGCACAATACAATGTTCTACAGACAACTGACAGAAGGAGAGTTCAATGACTTGGCCTCCAGAATATTATACGAAGACAACCATATTCTCGCAGTTTACAAGAAAGCGGGCGAGATAGTGCAGGGAGACAAGACAGGAGACGAGACACTATGTGACAAGTACAAGGCTTTCATAGCCGAGAGGAACTCCAAACCCGGCCAGGTCTATCTCGGCATTCCCCACAGAATAGACAGGCCCGTCTGCGGAATCACCATATTCGCCAAGACATCCAAATCCCTGGAGCGACTCAATGCCATGTTCCGCGACGGAGAAGTCCACAAGACCTATTGGGCGCTTGTCTGCAGCAAGCCTGATCCGGAAGAAGCCGACTTGGAAAACTGGATGACCCGAAATGAAAAAATGAACAAATCTTTCATTGTAAAAGGAAAGAATGCCGGCAAGGAGGCAAAACTTGCCAAACTTCATTATAAACTAATAGGACAGACTGACAGGTACTTTCTTCTGGAAGTCCTGCTCTACACAGGCAGGCATCACCAGATCCGCTGCCAGCTGTCCGGCATAGGCTGCCAGATAAAGGGCGACCTGAAATATGGCGCGCCACGCTCCAACAAAGACGGTGGCATCTCACTGCTGGCCAGACACATAAATTTCATTCATCCTGTAAGCAAACAGGAAATCGACATCACCGCGCCAGTTCCGGCTGACTGGAAAGGCATCTCTTGTCCTTAGTCCTGCTGTCCTTGAAGGTCTTGCACCACGCGCCTGGAGTTTCATCATTGAAAAGCTTGAAGGCAGTGATGAACGACACCTGAGTGTGAAAACCTGACATGTCCGACAGGTCCTTCACCTTCAGCTCCTTGGCATAGTTCACCCGGTATCTGTTCATCAACTGATTGAAATTCATCCCAGTACATTCATTTATTATCTTGGAGATGTAAGCCTTGTTGGAGCAGAGCGACTTCACGAGCGAATCCATCGAATACTCCGGATCGAGAAAGGGCTTTTTCTGGTCCAGAAGAAAACAGAGACGGTTATACATCGTCTTGTAGTTGACCCGTATCGAACTTGCCATAAAGACACCCTGAGGTTTCACTTCATCACTTTCATCGTTCTCACCAGAACCGGCGGTAAAAGTGACGATCGGGCCGGCGGATGTAATTCTGGCATAAACCAGGACATAGAACAACACCGATACCGGCAACGCCATTATCGTCATTGTCGGATAAAAGGCGGCCGTCACGCACGAACATGCCATTATGATCATAAACACTGACAGCATGCAATGCTTTACAAGGCAGAGCATTATCTCCCATCCGGAAACTTTTGTCGTAAGATAGTCCACGTCACCCATCATCTTGACGATACGCACACCATAGCAGACTGCCAGAGGCACAAGACTCACAAATGAATAGACGGTTACAAGAATCTTCCTGTCTTCACACAGACCGACCACGGCAGAAGCAGCCGCAGACAGCAGCGCTGTAACCAGAGCAAACCAGAAAGATGAAACATAATCCCTGAAGGTGTCAGAAATCATCAGAAGGATGGATATGGAGACACCTATATTGCAGCAGAACGCGGGCAAGAGCAATTTCGGGGACATAATCGGTAACAATACAGCTGCAGGCACAATATTCATCACAGATATCAGTCTTATAAGCCTTCGGGGTGGGACAGCAGTATGGTTGAAGATGTTTTTCATAAGGTTATCATATACTATTATGTGCAGCACAAAAGTACTAAAAAAAGCCGCCTTCAGAGCTCTCTGAAAGCGGTTCACATATAAATTTTTACGATTTTTAAATCTGATAATTTTCTATTTTCCGGACTTTTCCTTGCTACCTTCTTTAATCGCACTGTTTTTGATGGTATCGAAGCCTTTACCGTAAACGCCTGTTACTGAGGACACTGACAAGAATGCGTCTTTATCGATGGACTTGATATACTTCAGCAAAAAATTTAAATCGGCTTTTCTGGTCACGACCATCAGCACGTGGCTTTCTTTCTTGGTGTACCAGCCCACTGCAGGAAGTACTGTCACTCCCCTGTGCAGATAATTCGTAATGGCATCCGCGATTTTTTCATACTGGC
>OHJC01000451.1_pt1 | contig 23854 bp, 9 predicted proteins | sample 1568461 | NCBI WGS metagenome assembly OHJC01 (sample SAMEA3879535, study PRJEB24766) | human gut metagenome | biome: human-associated habitat; feature: feces | place: USA | collected 1985/1987 | reverse complement strand
ACCTGCGGGCGAGGTATTATAATCCGGTTGCCGGGCGGTTCATGCAGGAAGACGTCTATCAGGGGGATGGACTGAATCTGTATGCGTACTGTCACAATAACCCGGTGGTGTACTATGATCCGAGTGGGTATGACAGTGGCTGGAATACATGGCCGCCACAGGTAAGAGAAAATATAAATAGAGGGAATAATTTTAATAGAGAAAATAGACCAAATTATACATACAATGAAATAAGAGTAGCAGGAGATGGTAAAAAGCCTTACTTTGTGGTGGATTCATATGAACCTCCTTTTATCGATGAAAATGGTAACTTTGTTGAGGGACAAATAGTTTCTAGGAAGAGTACACAATTAGGTGAAGTTCAATTGTCGACAGCATTAGAATATGTGACAGAGGCAGATAAGAAATATGCGCCGGGAACAGAAATACTTGATATTGATTTTAATCCTCAAGAGTTAAGGGGAAAAACATTACAGGGAGATTTATATTTAGAAGTTCCTAAACAAAAGATAGGTATACCGGAGAAAGTATCAGATAAGGCTGACAGCTTAAATATAACTATTCGAGAAAATACGGAAGAACATCCTAAAACATCAAGAAATAATGAAAATAATCTTTTAGACGGTCTACCAGAAAACGAAGAAAATAGTAGTAAAAGTTGTCGCTAATATGAAAGGTTTGTTGTATATATTTTCATATTATTTGAGAAAGCCTTATTTTATAAGGAAAACTCAATAAGGATTTTGATGATAAATTCTGAAATATTATACTTATCAACATAATGTATGCAATTATAATTAAACAATGTTCTTATGCTAAATTTAGTCTGGAAGGAGATTTATATGTGCAAAATTTTATATTTGACAGGTGGGAATATAGAGGATAAGAGTACAAGGCAAATAACATGTGATGAGGCACAAAAGATATTATTAGAAGCGCAAAAAGGTAAGAAAAATTATAATCCTATTTGCTCTATGATGGATTATAGAGATAATAGGCTATATAGAAAGATTATTTATTTTACATTTCAGCTTGTTGCTATCGATTTAGATACCACAAAACAAATATGGTATGAAAAGGTTAACGGTGATGAGTACTTTATAGATAAGATAGTATACAATAATTATCAAAACAAAAATGTTTATATTGAGTTACATTTTCGTAATAGTAAGTTTTCGAAACCTAATATATGCATGATTAGGATGAAAGACAAAAATGGATGGAGGTATTTTGTAGGAGATATTGAAGATATACACTTTTATAGAACTATAAAGTTTGGGGATATAGAGATAGTATTCAAAGATTTGGATGCAAGTTTTGAAGCATTTTTGAATAATGTTCAGGAGTGTGATAAAAGATTTGTAAGAGATGATGAATCACCTATAGTAGAAAATAATATAGAAAAATAGGTACAATTGGTGCATTTAAAAGACAGAGCAAATTTAGGAAAGCGTCGCTGTCGTAAGATATACAAATAAGCTGTTATTAGCGAACGGGAATAACATTGAGAAATTAGAACGATATCATATGTTTGCTCTATAGGAAAATATTATTGTAAGAAAGCGAAAAATCTGATATATCATCATATTAGGTGAAGGTAGGCAAGCTATGTCTATGACGAAGCCGGAAACAGAATCTGGAAGACAGATGAACAGGGAGAAATTCTCTATCTTTACAATGAGAAGAACCAGCTTATTACAGAAGAAAGCCCTGTCGTTATGACTGTCAGGGCGGTATAATAGGAGGAAAGTTGTAAATGATTTATGCACCTAGCCATATTAAAAAATATGCAAAGCAAATTCAGGGAGAAAATAAGTATTTTAGAGATGGCATTTATGGAGAAGTTACTTTTGCTTATGAAATCAGCTGTAATTGTGGAAATAAAGAATTTGTTGTTTATAAGAATTCCGAGCCTAAAGTGATAGCATTCTGCACATCATGTGGAAAACAGATAACATTATATGATTTAATTGAATATCCGTGTGCAACCACTGCTAGAGACCCAGAAGAGAAATTAGAAAAAATAATCAATAAAAGCAATGATAAATTCAATGTAGCCATTATCATCCAGTACTCTGATCAATTTGCTTTTAATGATGAAAGATTTGATGAAAATGATATAACTTGGTGCCAGATTTTTTTATATGATATTGTCAATTTACAGTCAATTATGATTGTAGATGATGAAACAGCATAAGCAATCGTAAAGAGTTAATGAATATGAAGCCAACCGGGCATACCCCAGCCGTGTCATTACGCCGAAGGGGGAGGAGACTGCCTACGGCTACGATACCGTAGGCCGCAGACTGTCCATCAGCAATACTTACGGCACGGTGGAGCTGGCTTACAATTCCAGAAACTTTGTCACCAGCCGCATTGACGGGGAAGGCTACACCACCCGTAGATTCTATGACCGCATGGGCAATCTGACCACCTACTATCCACCCGTGCAGTGGGAAAAGAAAGAGAGCGGCTATGAGTACCGCCACGATTTTCTGGAACGTGTGGTAGATACCATATCTCCCCTGCAGGAACATCACCGTGTATTCCGTAACTTTGACGGGGACATCACCAGCCGGATCCATCCGGTCAGCTATGCCCTGAAAGGCGAAGAGGGAGAAGGAACCCGCTATGAGTACAATTCTGACGGGAACTGCATCCGTATCCTTTATCCGGACGGAGGCGTGGAGCGGAGATTCTATGATGCGGACGGCAACATGATCAAACAGGTACAGCCGGAATCTTATGATGCAGATTCGGATGACGGCAATGGCTACCGCTATGCCTATGACGCCTGCGGCCGGATGACAGAAGTACAGGATCCCGAGGGGAACATCCTGCACACCTACGAGTACAACGGGCACGGACAGATCCTCCGGGAAGTGGACGGCGAAGGAAAGGAGGTCCTCTATACCTATAATGATCTGGGCTGGAAGATCCGGGAACAGATAAAAGTGCAGGAGACCGATCCTGCGCTGTACCGTGTCATCGCCTATACCTATGACAGTCAGGGCAATAAGGTGGAGGAGGCCTACGGACAGCAGGAGGTGGAAAGAGACGGAGAGCCGGAGGGCTGGCACCGGATCCATTTTTCCTACGATAAAAACAATCATCTGAATGTAGTGAAAGATGACTTTGGGGCAAAAATGCGCTACGATTATGACTGTCTGGGAAATGTAACGCTGGAAGAGCGTGTCGTTGCGGACGGTGTTCATAGTGTTATTCATTATGCCTACAATAAAAACGGGTGGCTTGTTCAGCGGACGGAGGAAATCCAGGGCAACGGCCCGGTACAGGCCGCCGTTACAAGATATGCCTACGATGCCAACGGCAACCTGACAAAGATCACCACCCCGAAGGGCTCCGAGATCCACAGAAGCTACGATGCGGACGACCGCCTGACCGAGGAGAGAGTCCTTGACAGAAAGAACGGTATCGACAGACGGGTGCAGTATGCCTATGATGCGGCCGGAAATGTGCTGAAACAGGCCATTCTGGGAACGGACGGGGAATGTCTGGAGAGCAGCACCCGGTATGACCTGAAAGACCGGGCGACCCACAGAACCAATCCGGCAGGAGGGGTGACCCGCTATCTCTATGACCGGAATGACAGGCTGCGGAAAGAGATCCGTCCCTACGGCTACGAGCCGGAGAGCGATGACGGGGCGGGGGTATCCTACACCTATGACAGCCGCGGCAACCGCCTCCGCACCACCAATGCATTAGGAGAAGTGGTACAGGAGCTTTCCTACAACCTGCGGAATCAGCCGGTCATCCAAAAGGATACGTTTGGAAACCGGACAGAACTTTCCTACGAACTGGACGGAAAGATCAAGGATGTCCGGCGATTAGGGAACGGTAACCGGAACCATCAGCGCACCCTCCAACAGTATGAGTATAATGCCAGGGGGCAGATCATGGGAGTTGTGGACGGCAACCGGAATCCCATCTCCTATGACGTGGACAGCTGGGGACGCATCACAGGCATTGGCTTTGCGGACGGGGTGAAGGAAGGCTATGAATACACCCCCGCCGGGCAGGTCAGCAGGACTATAGACGGTAACGGTAATGCGGTGCAGTACCGCTACAACAGTCTCGGCAAGATCAGCGAGAGAATTGATCAGCTGGGATTCACAGAGACCTTCCGGTATGACGAGGAGGGCAACCTGTCCCTGCACATCGACAGGGACGGAAGACAGCTGCAGCGCGCCTGCAACGTATTCGGTCAGCCTGTGTATGAGAAGGCGTCCGATGCAGAGGGAAAACATACCAACATCAGCACCTGGCACTATGACAGCCTGGGCCGGGTGACCCGTGCCGTCTGTGACGGGAAGTCCTATGAATACATCTACGATGCATATGGTAATCTGAAAGAGAAGCGTTCCAACGGGAAACGCTTAGTTTCCTATACCCATGACAGGGCAGGGCAGATCACGGAGATCAGAGATCCCGCAGGAGTCAGCACCCGGTATGAGTATGACATTCTGGGCAGACGAAGCCGCATCTTTAATGATGACGGACTGGAAGTGCGCTACGGCTACGATGCTTTGAACCGCATCAGTCGCATCCATTATGGTAACGGTGTGGAGACCGCCTATACCTACGATGGTGACGGAAATGTCCGCACACTGGAAACCAGGGCGGGAGAAAATGTCCTGCTCTCCTTTGCATACCGGTATGACGGCAACGGAAACCGCACGGCGAAGGCAGGCACACAGGCAGCTCTGGGCGGCATCACTTCCGAAATCACCGCAGGGAATAATGCACTGGATATCTCCTACAATTATGATGTCCGAGGACAGCTTCTGGAAGAGCGGCGGAACGGCGCTTCTGTTTGCTATGCCTATGACAAAGCCGGGAACAGAATCCAGAAGACGGATGCACAGGGAGAAATCCGCTATCTTTATAATGCGAAGAACCAGCTGGTCGAAGAGGAAAGCCCTGCCGATAGAAAACAGTTTTCTTATGACCGTCAGGGCGGTATAATAGAGGAGAAAAATGCAGCCGGGATCCGCCTGTTCTCCTATAACAGCCGCCACCAGCAGACAAGGGTGGAAACCGAAACCGGCAACGTGCAGGAGAACCGCTATGATGCGGAAGGCCTGCGTTTTGAACTGCTGGAAAACGGCAGGAGAACCAGCTTTGTATACCACGATGGAGAGCTTCTGCATGAGGAGGGAAGAGAAGAGCAGGAGATCAGTTATCATCTCGGGGCAGGGATGGAAGCGTTCCGCAGAGGACAGGAACTGTCCTACTACCACAGAGACGAGCAGTTAAGTACGGCACTTGTTACTGATGGACATAGAAATGTTCAGAACAGCTACCAGTATGATGCCTTTGGCATGTCTCTTGGAACCACAGAGAAGCTGAATAACCGCATCCGCTATACGGGACAACAGTATGATGATGTAACGGGACAGTATTATTTACGGGCGAGGTACTATAATCCGGTTGCCGGGCGGTTCATGCAGGAGGATGTATACCAGGGGGATGGACTGAATCTGTATGCGTACTGCGGGAATAATCCGGTGGTGTATGATGATCCGAGTGGGTATGAAAGGAAAGCTTGTCCTCCGCAGGGGAAAATTAGTGAGAGTGTTGATGGGAGTGGTAGTAACACAACAGCGACAGAAAGAAGAAATTCACCTGGTGTTGTAGAAGGAAACGGAAGGAATACATCAAAAATGATGTATGGAACGGATAAGAATGCAGGTGTTATTCCAAAAGAAATTGCTGACAAATTAAGAGAAAAGCAATATAATAATTTTGACGAATTTAGAAATGATTTTTGGAAAGCTGTTGCAGAAACAGATTATGCAAATGAATTTTTAATAAATGGAGATCCTAAGAACTATTACCGAATGAAGAATGGAGGCGCACCACTTGTGGTATCTAATCAAGCCATAAATGGTAGCTTTACATATCAGCTTCATCATATTATTCCAATTAATCAAGGTGGAAGTGTTTATTCTGTAGATAATCTTGTTGTGGTTACGCCGCGTTATCATGCTGAAATACTTATTCCTGAAGTGCATGGGTATAATGGATTTAAACAATTTTTTAGATAAGGAGAAAGGATATGGATAAATTAAGTAGAGAAGAAGTAAAAGAATTGGTTGAAAAAATAAGTTATGGTATGGGAAGTGATGAAGAAGTTTCAGAGTGGATTCAAAAGATAATGGATAGTGTGCCTAATAGAAATGTAGTGGAAGCTATTATGTCAGGTCCGAACGCAAGTATAGAAGAGATATTAGATAAGTTATATACAGGCAATGTAATTCGTTTATAATTTAATCCTTATATGTAAGGTTTACTTTAGAGATACCTAGTACAACATTAAATAAATAACTAGCCAAATATCATGTATGGTGTTATACTTATAATATCAACGGAAATGAGGTATCAGTATGGCACACGCACGATCTATTACACTTACAAATGAAGAAGTTTTGTACCTTCAGTCACTCACTCGTCAGCGTACAATTCAAGCGCAGGTAGTTGACCGCGCTAAAATGCTTCTTTACAAAGCACAGGGAGCATCGAATAGCGATATTGCTGAACGTTTAGATGTAAATATAAACACCGTTAAACTCTGTCTTTCCAAGTTCAGGGAAGGCGGTGTACAGCGTGCTCTGTTCGATGACAAACGCAAAGGACGACCTGTTGAAATCACAGATGACGCTATTGCATGGATCATCAGCATTGCTTGCCAGCGTCCTACCGATCTTGGCTACGCACAGGAACTTTGGACTTTAAAAAATCTTCATCAGTACATCCAAAATCACGCAGAAGAGGCTGGATATTCAAGGCTTACAACTATCACAAAACCAATGGTACAGAAGATACTGAACCAATCCGAAATTAAGCCGTTCAAAATCAAGTATTACTGTGAAAAACGGGATCCTGATTTTGAGACTAAGATGCATGATGTCCTTGTTGTTTACAAACAGGTTGAAATGCAGTTTGACGAAAACGGAGACATCATAGTTTCAACTGATAGTCCAATGATTCATACCATTTCCTGCGATGAAAAGCCGGGAATACAGGCTATTGCAACAACAAGTGATGACCTCCGTCCGACGGAAGGAAACGGCTGTGTATATCGTGACTATGAATATAAACGCCTTGGCACATTGTCTTTAATTGCCGGAATTGATCTTCTCACAGGAATAGCTATTCCTGTTGTAAGTGAAACTCACAAAAGTTCCGATTTCATCTGTCTTCTGAAGAAACTTGATGAAATGTATCTGGAAGGGGATGTTATCAGGATTATCTGTGACAACCATTCTGCACACAAAGCAAAGGAAGTGCAGAATTATCTGGCTACAAAGCCAGAAGGACGTTACGTATTTGTGTTTATACCAAAGCATGCATCCTGGCTCAACCTGATTGAATGTTTCTTCAGCAAAATGGCAAAACAGATGTTGAAAGGAATACGAGTCAAATCAAAGCAGGAACTGGCGGACAGAATCTATCAATATTTCGATGAAATCAATAAAGAGCCTGTGGTATTTCATTGGACATATAAACTTGATGAAATATCCGAAGAAGAAGCTAACCCCAATATGGCCAGTTAATTATTATTCAATCTACTAGTACATTGAATAATAATTAAGACTAAATCGAGAATGTTTTATTGGCAAGCACCATGAAGCATTCTCGATTTTTCTGTTACAAGGTAATTTCGATAAAATGTCTCAAAGCATAACAAATTTTTGAACAGTAGAGAAAGTTATGCCATACCATCTTTCTCCCAACGGCTTTGCCTGTGGGTGTTCATCGGCTTATGCTACCTTCTGGCGATATAAAACCTTTAACCTGCACTATTTTCGACACTACTTATTTTGGCGGTATCTCAAGAAATCATGTCTTTCACATTTCCCCAACAAGGCTCAATAATTCTATTATGGGTAACTACCTCGACTTCGGTCTTAAAATCGCACACAGGGGCAACACAGGCTCTCACAGGGGCAAGAGAAAGTTGATTTGTCTGTCTAAAAAATGAATTTGTGCATATTTACGGTTTTTTCTCTGTTTTTGGTCTATGGCATAAAGCCAATTCTGTCTTCACATCGCCAAAGTTTCCTCCGATTTTTCAAAACAAAAATTTTGACTTGCAACTGTTCTTTTTCAGAGTTAACATCACACACCACGAAGGAGATTTCTTCTGCTTCGTGTCCTGTGTTCTACAGGATGTATCCATCTCCATGAAAGTCAGCGGTGTTCCTTTGCGGAATATTTTGTGCCTGACCAGAAGTGGATAGGCTATACCACTCTTGCACACTTGGTTGCTGAAAAGATGCGTAATTCCGAGAAAGATGCTTAACAGTTGAGATTGCCACTATTTTGCCAAACATTGAGATTGGAGTTGATTTTATGGTTAAAGAAAATTTTATTTATGTGGGTATCGATTTACACAAAGAAACCCACACAGCAGTTATGATTGACTGCTACAATCAAAAGCTTGGAGAGATTACTTTTCCAAACAGACCAGCCGATTTTCCTAAGCTGGTAACAAAGGTTAAAAAATGTAATACTGATGCAAAAGAAGTAGTCTATGGTCTGGAGAATGCTTATGGTTACGGCAGACCTTTAGCGGTGTGGCTGATTGATAAGGGGTATTTTGTTAAGGATGTAAATACTGCTATTTCTCATCGTCAGGCAAAGCACCGTGGTGCCATGTATCGCAAGAGCGATAGCGACGATGCAGAAGCTATTGCACTTGCAACTCTAAATATGCTTGATAAACTTCCGGATGCCTGCCCTAATGATGCATACTGGTCACTTGGTCAGTTGGTGCATCGCAGGGATAACATCATGAAACAGCGAACCAGACTGGTTAATCAGTTGCACGAGCAGCTGTGTATTGCATATCCGTCTTACAAGTCATTTTTTAATGACATCAGTAGACCTACTGCACTGTACTTCTGGGAGCATTATCCATCCAGAAAGTATCTTAGGGGTAAGTCTGTGGAAGATTTACGTAAGGAACTTGTTCCCGTCAGCCACAATAGATGTTCGACCAAAAACTGTGAGAAAATCTTGGATGCGGCAGCAAGTGACAAGGTAAAAAATAATGCTTACCAAGATGCCAGGGACATGGTGACTCTTAGCATTGTCAGTGATTTACAGCACTATGACAGCCAACTGGCAGAGGTAGACAAGATGCTGGAACAGATGTATAAGATGCTTGGCTGCACGCTTACAACCATTCCCAGTGTAAATGTTATCACAGCAGTGAAGATTCTTGCTGAAATCGGTGATATCAAACGCTTTAGTAATGCTAATAAGTTGGCACAGTTTGCAGGAATTGCACCACTTCATTTATCATCTAGCGGTAAGGGGAAAGATGTAGCTACCAAGCAGGGTAACAGACGATTGCAGGCAACCATTTATTTCCTTGCAATCCAGATGGTGCAGGTATCCTCAAAGGGTACACCGAGAAATTCGGTGGTACGGGCATATTATGAGAAACGTAAGGCAGAGGGAAAAACCAGTCAGCAGGCACTGATTTGCATTTCAAGACGGTTAATCAGTATTATTTATGGAATGTTAAAGCATGGTACGGAATATCGTATGCCAGTAGTGGAAAACGCTGGCGAAAAGTTGTAGAGGAAATGGCAAATATATGGTAAACTTTTAAGCAGATGCAAGAGTCGGCTTTGGGAAGTGTATTCATTTTTCGGGGTAGGAGCATCGGCTTGGATAATTATAAGAGTAAAGAGTCTTTGTCAAGAGTGGTAGTAGTTCAATAGTTGAGATAGTTGATGAAGAAAAAGGTACTTTTATTATAAAGGATTGGTCAGACTATCCAGATGATTACGTTCCAGTTCCTGACCAAAATAAGGTGTGGACATTTCTTGAAGGAGATGAGTATAATTCTGCTAGAGATTCAGCAAATATATTCAATAGAAACATGAGGGCAGCTGATCCTTATTATGCTAATAATGGGTTAGAAATTCACGAGATTGAACCAGTAAAAATGGGTGGAAGCCCAACTGATATAAATAATAAAACGGCAATTCAATCACAAGTTCATAGAAGATATGTAACACCTTGGTGGAATAAAATACGAGATGAAGTAAAGAAAGGATTGAACTAATGAGATGAATATACAAGAAATAATTAAAACAATAAAAACTAATGAATCAATAGGTTTGTCAGAGAAAGATATTACAGATTTTGAAAAAGAAATAAATTGGCATTTCCCGACAGATTATAGAGAAATATTAATGGCTGTAGATGGTGGATATGGTAAAATAGGTGATTTTTATATTGATTTTTGGAATCTAAATGATATTATTTTTTATTATGAAGATATAGAAAATTTAGATGGTTTAATTCCATTTGCATCAGACGGATGCGGCATTGCTTTTGCATTTGATAAAAAAAGCGAAGAAATAGTATCAATTCCAATGGACTGTCTAGAAAGAAATTATGCAAAAATAATTGCTGTTAATTATGATGATTTTATCGATAGAATATGTTCGCATAAGTTACAGTATTAGGAGTACAGTATTAGGAGCATTATGAGATTATAAAAGCATCAGTTTTAGAATGGCATGAAAGGGTGTTATCAAAGATCCTGAGCCGAGACAAATTATGCTATTAAAAAATAATGATGCATTAATTATTGATTTTGATTTTCAAAATTGTATGGCATAGCTTTCAATGACTAATTCACTGTATGTTCCGTACCAGTTCGTGTATTTTGAGGCAGTGGATATAGAGGTATCAGATTTAGAAGAGATAACACCAATATATAGTTTCCATGATGATACTATATAAAAAGATGATGTGATTAGTGCTCTGGATGAAGCCTTGTTATTTTGTTTAGATTACAAAGTATTCATATTGAATAGTAATTGTTAAGAGCCAGCTATGACGAGTTAGAAAAGACACTAATTCAAATGTAATAAGTTCTAAACATTTCTCTTGACGATCCACAAATGTCCATGTTACAACGGCACGCACAAGGAGGTATAAGGGGGATAAAAAATCTCTTTAATACCTAAACGCAAGCACAGAATCGAGAATGTTCTATTGACAACCGCCATGGAACATTCTCAATTTTCTGTTACAGGGCAATTCCGATGAAAATAAGAATCACGTTTTATTATTAGGTGGTAATAGAAGCGAAAAATTCAGCCGGAATCCGCCGGTTCTCCTATAACAGCCGCCATCAGCAGACAAGGGTGGAAACCGAAACCGGCAACGTGCAGGAGAACCGCTACGATGCGGAAGGCCTGCGTTTTGAACTGCTGGAAAACGGCAGGAGAACCAGCTTTGTATACCACGATGGAGAGCTTCTGCATGAGGAGGGAAGAGAAGAGCAGGAGATCAGTTATCATCTCGGGGCAGGGATGGAAGCGTTCCGCAGAGGACAGGAACTGTCCTACTACCACAGGGACGAACAGCTCAGTACGGTATTTGTTACTGATGGACAGGGAGAAATCCGGAACAGCTATCAGTATGATGCCTTTGGCATACCCCTTGAGACCACAGAACAGCTGAATAACCGCATCCGTTATACGGGCCAGCAGTATGATGAACTGACAGAGCAGTATTACCTGCGGGCGAGGTATTATAATCCGGTTGCCGGGCGGTTCATGCAGGAAGACGTCTATCAGGGGGATGGACTGAATCTGTATGCGTACTGTCACAATAACCCGGTGGTGTACTATGATCCGAGTGGGTATGACAGTGGCTGGAATACATGGCCGCCACAGGTAAGAGAAAATATAAATAGAGGGAATAATTTTAATAGAGAAAATAGACCAAATTATACATACAATGAAATAAGAGTAGCAGGAGATGGTAAAAAGCCTTACTTTGTGGTGGATTCATATGAACCTCCTTTTATCGATGAAAATGGTAACTTTGTTGAGGGACAAATAGTTTCTAGGAAGAGTACACAATTAGGTGAAGTTCAATTGTCGACAGCATTAGAATATGTGACAGAGGCAGATAAGAAATATGCGCCGGGAACAGAAATACTTGATATTGATTTTAATCCTCAAGAGTTAAGGGGAAAAACATTACAGGGAGATTTATATTTAGAAGTTCCTAAACAAAAGATAGGTATACCGGAGAAAGTATCAGATAAGGCTGACAGCTTAAATATAACTATTCGAGAAAATACGGAAGAACATCCTAAAACATCAAGAAATAATGAAAATAATCTTTTAGACGGTCTACCAGAAAACGAAGAAAATAGTAGTAAAAGTTGTCGCTAATATGAAAGGTTTGTTGTATATATTTTCATATTATTTGAGAAAGCCTTATTTTATAAGGAAAACTCAATAAGGATTTTGATGATAAATTCTGAAATATTATACTTATCAACATAATGTATGCAATTATAATTAAACAATGTTCTTATGCTAAATTTAGTCTGGAAGGAGATTTATATGTGCAAAATTTTATATTTGACAGGTGGGAATATAGAGGATAAGAGTACAAGGCAAATAACATGTGATGAGGCACAAAAGATATTATTAGAAGCGCAAAAAGGTAAGAAAAATTATAATCCTATTTGCTCTATGATGGATTATAGAGATAATAGGCTATATAGAAAGATTATTTATTTTACATTTCAGCTTGTTGCTATCGATTTAGATACCACAAAACAAATATGGTATGAAAAGGTTAACGGTGATGAGTACTTTATAGATAAGATAGTATACAATAATTATCAAAACAAAAATGTTTATATTGAGTTACATTTTCGTAATAGTAAGTTTTCGAAACCTAATATATGCATGATTAGGATGAAAGACAAAAATGGATGGAGGTATTTTGTAGGAGATATTGAAGATATACACTTTTATAGAACTATAAAGTTTGGGGATATAGAGATAGTATTCAAAGATTTGGATGCAAGTTTTGAAGCATTTTTGAATAATGTTCAGGAGTGTGATAAAAGATTTGTAAGAGATGATGAATCACCTATAGTAGAAAATAATATAGAAAAATAGGTACAATTGGTGCATTTAAAAGACAGAGCAAATTTAGGAAAGCGTCGCTGTCGTAAGATATACAAATAAGCTGTTATTAGCGAACGGGAATAACATTGAGAAATTAGAACGATATCATATGTTTGCTCTATAGGAAAATATTATTGTAAGAAAGCGAAAAATCTGATATATCATCATATTAGGTGAAGGTAGGCAAGCTATGTCTATGACGAAGCCGGAAACAGAATCTGGAAGACAGATGAACAGGGAGAAATTCTCTATCTTTACAATGAGAAGAACCAGCTTATTACAGAAGAAAGCCCTGTCGTTATGACTGTCAGGGCGGTATAATAGGAGGAAAGTTGTAAATGATTTATGCACCTAGCCATATTAAAAAATATGCAAAGCAAATTCAGGGAGAAAATAAGTATTTTAGAGATGGCATTTATGGAGAAGTTACTTTTGCTTATGAAATCAGCTGTAATTGTGGAAATAAAGAATTTGTTGTTTATAAGAATTCCGAGCCTAAAGTGATAGCATTCTGCACATCATGTGGAAAACAGATAACATTATATGATTTAATTGAATATCCGTGTGCAACCACTGCTAGAGACCCAGAAGAGAAATTAGAAAAAATAATCAATAAAAGCAATGATAAATTCAATGTAGCCATTATCATCCAGTACTCTGATCAATTTGCTTTTAATGATGAAAGATTTGATGAAAATGATATAACTTGGTGCCAGATTTTTTTATATGATATTGTCAATTTACAGTCAATTATGATTGTAGATGATGAAACAGCATAAGCAATCGTAAAGAGTTAATGAATATGAAGCCAACCGGGCATACCCCAGCCGTGTCATTACGCCGAAGGGGGAGGAGACTGCCTACGGCTACGATACCGTAGGCCGCAGACTGTCCATCAGCAATACTTACGGCACGGTGGAGCTGGCTTACAATTCCAGAAACTTTGTCACCAGCCGCATTGACGGGGAAGGCTACACCACCCGTAGATTCTATGACCGCATGGGCAATCTGACCACCTACTATCCACCCGTGCAGTGGGAAAAGAAAGAGAGCGGCTATGAGTACCGCCACGATTTTCTGGAACGTGTGGTAGATACCATATCTCCCCTGCAGGAACATCACCGTGTATTCCGTAACTTTGACGGGGACATCACCAGCCGGATCCATCCGGTCAGCTATGCCCTGAAAGGCGAAGAGGGAGAAGGAACCCGCTATGAGTACAATTCTGACGGGAACTGCATCCGTATCCTTTATCCGGACGGAGGCGTGGAGCGGAGATTCTATGATGCGGACGGCAACATGATCAAACAGGTACAGCCGGAATCTTATGATGCAGATTCGGATGACGGCAATGGCTACCGCTATGCCTATGACGCCTGCGGCCGGATGACAGAAGTACAGGATCCCGAGGGGAACATCCTGCACACCTACGAGTACAACGGGCACGGACAGATCCTCCGGGAAGTGGACGGCGAAGGAAAGGAGGTCCTCTATACCTATAATGATCTGGGCTGGAAGATCCGGGAACAGATAAAAGTGCAGGAGACCGATCCTGCGCTGTACCGTGTCATCGCCTATACCTATGACAGTCAGGGCAATAAGGTGGAGGAGGCCTACGGACAGCAGGAGGTGGAAAGAGACGGAGAGCCGGAGGGCTGGCACCGGATCCATTTTTCCTACGATAAAAACAATCATCTGAATGTAGTGAAAGATGACTTTGGGGCAAAAATGCGCTACGATTATGACTGTCTGGGAAATGTAACGCTGGAAGAGCGTGTCGTTGCGGACGGTGTTCATAGTGTTATTCATTATGCCTACAATAAAAACGGGTGGCTTGTTCAGCGGACGGAGGAAATCCAGGGCAACGGCCCGGTACAGGCCGCCGTTACAAGATATGCCTACGATGCCAACGGCAACCTGACAAAGATCACCACCCCGAAGGGCTCCGAGATCCACAGAAGCTACGATGCGGACGACCGCCTGACCGAGGAGAGAGTCCTTGACAGAAAGAACGGTATCGACAGACGGGTGCAGTATGCCTATGATGCGGCCGGAAATGTGCTGAAACAGGCCATTCTGGGAACGGACGGGGAATGTCTGGAGAGCAGCACCCGGTATGACCTGAAAGACCGGGCGACCCACAGAACCAATCCGGCAGGAGGGGTGACCCGCTATCTCTATGACCGGAATGACAGGCTGCGGAAAGAGATCCGTCCCTACGGCTACGAGCCGGAGAGCGATGACGGGGCGGGGGTATCCTACACCTATGACAGCCGCGGCAACCGCCTCCGCACCACCAATGCATTAGGAGAAGTGGTACAGGAGCTTTCCTACAACCTGCGGAATCAGCCGGTCATCCAAAAGGATACGTTTGGAAACCGGACAGAACTTTCCTACGAACTGGACGGAAAGATCAAGGATGTCCGGCGATTAGGGAACGGTAACCGGAACCATCAGCGCACCCTCCAACAGTATGAGTATAATGCCAGGGGGCAGATCATGGGAGTTGTGGACGGCAACCGGAATCCCATCTCCTATGACGTGGACAGCTGGGGACGCATCACAGGCATTGGCTTTGCGGACGGGGTGAAGGAAGGCTATGAATACACCCCCGCCGGGCAGGTCAGCAGGACTATAGACGGTAACGGTAATGCGGTGCAGTACCGCTACAACAGTCTCGGCAAGATCAGCGAGAGAATTGATCAGCTGGGATTCACAGAGACCTTCCGGTATGACGAGGAGGGCAACCTGTCCCTGCACATCGACAGGGACGGAAGACAGCTGCAGCGCGCCTGCAACGTATTCGGTCAGCCTGTGTATGAGAAGGCGTCCGATGCAGAGGGAAAACATACCAACATCAGCACCTGGCACTATGACAGCCTGGGCCGGGTGACCCGTGCCGTCTGTGACGGGAAGTCCTATGAATACATCTACGATGCATATGGTAATCTGAAAGAGAAGCGTTCCAACGGGAAACGCTTAGTTTCCTATACCCATGACAGGGCAGGGCAGATCACGGAGATCAGAGATCCCGCAGGAGTCAGCACCCGGTATGAGTATGACATTCTGGGCAGACGAAGCCGCATCTTTAATGATGACGGACTGGAAGTGCGCTACGGCTACGATGCTTTGAACCGCATCAGTCGCATCCATTATGGTAACGGTGTGGAGACCGCCTATACCTACGATGGTGACGGAAATGTCCGCACACTGGAAACCAGGGCGGGAGAAAATGTCCTGCTCTCCTTTGCATACCGGTATGACGGCAACGGAAACCGCACGGCGAAGGCAGGCACACAGGCAGCTCTGGGCGGCATCACTTCCGAAATCACCGCAGGGAATAATGCACTGGATATCTCCTACAATTATGATGTCCGAGGACAGCTTCTGGAAGAGCGGCGGAACGGCGCTTCTGTTTGCTATGCCTATGACAAAGCCGGGAACAGAATCCAGAAGACGGATGCACAGGGAGAAATCCGCTATCTTTATAATGCGAAGAACCAGCTGGTCGAAGAGGAAAGCCCTGCCGATAGAAAACAGTTTTCTTATGACCGTCAGGGCGGTATAATAGAGGAGAAAAATGCAGCCGGGATCCGCCTGTTCTCCTATAACAGCCGCCACCAGCAGACAAGGGTGGAAACCGAAACCGGCAACGTGCAGGAGAACCGCTATGATGCGGAAGGCCTGCGTTTTGAACTGCTGGAAAACGGCAGGAGAACCAGCTTTGTATACCACGATGGAGAGCTTCTGCATGAGGAGGGAAGAGAAGAGCAGGAGATCAGTTATCATCTCGGGGCAGGGATGGAAGCGTTCCGCAGAGGACAGGAACTGTCCTACTACCACAGAGACGAGCAGTTAAGTACGGCACTTGTTACTGATGGACATAGAAATGTTCAGAACAGCTACCAGTATGATGCCTTTGGCATGTCTCTTGGAACCACAGAGAAGCTGAATAACCGCATCCGCTATACGGGACAACAGTATGATGATGTAACGGGACAGTATTATTTACGGGCGAGGTACTATAATCCGGTTGCCGGGCGGTTCATGCAGGAGGATGTATACCAGGGGGATGGACTGAATCTGTATGCGTACTGCGGGAATAATCCGGTGGTGTATGATGATCCGAGTGGGTATGAAAGGAAAGCTTGTCCTCCGCAGGGGAAAATTAGTGAGAGTGTTGATGGGAGTGGTAGTAACACAACAGCGACAGAAAGAAGAAATTCACCTGGTGTTGTAGAAGGAAACGGAAGGAATACATCAAAAATGATGTATGGAACGGATAAGAATGCAGGTGTTATTCCAAAAGAAATTGCTGACAAATTAAGAGAAAAGCAATATAATAATTTTGACGAATTTAGAAATGATTTTTGGAAAGCTGTTGCAGAAACAGATTATGCAAATGAATTTTTAATAAATGGAGATCCTAAGAACTATTACCGAATGAAGAATGGAGGCGCACCACTTGTGGTATCTAATCAAGCCATAAATGGTAGCTTTACATATCAGCTTCATCATATTATTCCAATTAATCAAGGTGGAAGTGTTTATTCTGTAGATAATCTTGTTGTGGTTACGCCGCGTTATCATGCTGAAATACTTATTCCTGAAGTGCATGGGTATAATGGATTTAAACAATTTTTTAGATAAGGAGAAAGGATATGGATAAATTAAGTAGAGAAGAAGTAAAAGAATTGGTTGAAAAAATAAGTTATGGTATGGGAAGTGATGAAGAAGTTTCAGAGTGGATTCAAAAGATAATGGATAGTGTGCCTAATAGAAATGTAGTGGAAGCTATTATGTCAGGTCCGAACGCAAGTATAGAAGAGATATTAGATAAGTTATATACAGGCAATGTAATTCGTTTATAATTTAATCCTTATATGTAAGGTTTACTTTAGAGATACCTAGTACAACATTAAATAAATAACTAGCCAAATATCATGTATGGTGTTATACTTATAATATCAACGGAAATGAGGTATCAGTATGGCACACGCACGATCTATTACACTTACAAATGAAGAAGTTTTGTACCTTCAGTCACTCACTCGTCAGCGTACAATTCAAGCGCAGGTAGTTGACCGCGCTAAAATGCTTCTTTACAAAGCACAGGGAGCATCGAATAGCGATATTGCTGAACGTTTAGATGTAAATATAAACACCGTTAAACTCTGTCTTTCCAAGTTCAGGGAAGGCGGTGTACAGCGTGCTCTGTTCGATGACAAACGCAAAGGACGACCTGTTGAAATCACAGATGACGCTATTGCATGGATCATCAGCATTGCTTGCCAGCGTCCTACCGATCTTGGCTACGCACAGGAACTTTGGACTTTAAAAAATCTTCATCAGTACATCCAAAATCACGCAGAAGAGGCTGGATATTCAAGGCTTACAACTATCACAAAACCAATGGTACAGAAGATACTGAACCAATCCGAAATTAAGCCGTTCAAAATCAAGTATTACTGTGAAAAACGGGATCCTGATTTTGAGACTAAGATGCATGATGTCCTTGTTGTTTACAAACAGGTTGAAATGCAGTTTGACGAAAACGGAGACATCATAGTTTCAACTGATAGTCCAATGATTCATACCATTTCCTGCGATGAAAAGCCGGGAATACAGGCTATTGCAACAACAAGTGATGACCTCCGTCCGACGGAAGGAAACGGCTGTGTATATCGTGACTATGAATATAAACGCCTTGGCACATTGTCTTTAATTGCCGGAATTGATCTTCTCACAGGAATAGCTATTCCTGTTGTAAGTGAAACTCACAAAAGTTCCGATTTCATCTGTCTTCTGAAGAAACTTGATGAAATGTATCTGGAAGGGGATGTTATCAGGATTATCTGTGACAACCATTCTGCACACAAAGCAAAGGAAGTGCAGAATTATCTGGCTACAAAGCCAGAAGGACGTTACGTATTTGTGTTTATACCAAAGCATGCATCCTGGCTCAACCTGATTGAATGTTTCTTCAGCAAAATGGCAAAACAGATGTTGAAAGGAATACGAGTCAAATCAAAGCAGGAACTGGCGGACAGAATCTATCAATATTTCGATGAAATCAATAAAGAGCCTGTGGTATTTCATTGGACATATAAACTTGATGAAATATCCGAAGAAGAAGCTAACCCCAATATGGCCAGTTAATTATTATTCAATCTACTAGTACATTGAATAATAATTAAGACTAAATCGAGAATGTTTTATTGGCAAGCACCATGAAGCATTCTCGATTTTTCTGTTACAAGGTAATTTCGATAAAATGTCTCAAAGCATAACAAATTTTTGAACAGTAGAGAAAGTTATGCCATACCATCTTTCTCCCAACGGCTTTGCCTGTGGGTGTTCATCGGCTTATGCTACCTTCTGGCGATATAAAACCTTTAACCTGCACTATTTTCGACACTACTTATTTTGGCGGTATCTCAAGAAATCATGTCTTTCACATTTCCCCAACAAGGCTCAATAATTCTATTATGGGTAACTACCTCGACTTCGGTCTTAAAATCGCACACAGGGGCAACACAGGCTCTCACAGGGGCAAGAGAAAGTTGATTTGTCTGTCTAAAAAATGAATTTGTGCATATTTACGGTTTTTTCTCTGTTTTTGGTCTATGGCATAAAGCCAATTCTGTCTTCACATCGCCAAAGTTTCCTCCGATTTTTCAAAACAAAAATTTTGACTTGCAACTGTTCTTTTTCAGAGTTAACATCACACACCACGAAGGAGATTTCTTCTGCTTCGTGTCCTGTGTTCTACAGGATGTATCCATCTCCATGAAAGTCAGCGGTGTTCCTTTGCGGAATATTTTGTGCCTGACCAGAAGTGGATAGGCTATACCACTCTTGCACACTTGGTTGCTGAAAAGATGCGTAATTCCGAGAAAGATGCTTAACAGTTGAGATTGCCACTATTTTGCCAAACATTGAGATTGGAGTTGATTTTATGGTTAAAGAAAATTTTATTTATGTGGGTATCGATTTACACAAAGAAACCCACACAGCAGTTATGATTGACTGCTACAATCAAAAGCTTGGAGAGATTACTTTTCCAAACAGACCAGCCGATTTTCCTAAGCTGGTAACAAAGGTTAAAAAATGTAATACTGATGCAAAAGAAGTAGTCTATGGTCTGGAGAATGCTTATGGTTACGGCAGACCTTTAGCGGTGTGGCTGATTGATAAGGGGTATTTTGTTAAGGATGTAAATACTGCTATTTCTCATCGTCAGGCAAAGCACCGTGGTGCCATGTATCGCAAGAGCGATAGCGACGATGCAGAAGCTATTGCACTTGCAACTCTAAATATGCTTGATAAACTTCCGGATGCCTGCCCTAATGATGCATACTGGTCACTTGGTCAGTTGGTGCATCGCAGGGATAACATCATGAAACAGCGAACCAGACTGGTTAATCAGTTGCACGAGCAGCTGTGTATTGCATATCCGTCTTACAAGTCATTTTTTAATGACATCAGTAGACCTACTGCACTGTACTTCTGGGAGCATTATCCATCCAGAAAGTATCTTAGGGGTAAGTCTGTGGAAGATTTACGTAAGGAACTTGTTCCCGTCAGCCACAATAGATGTTCGACCAAAAACTGTGAGAAAATCTTGGATGCGGCAGCAAGTGACAAGGTAAAAAATAATGCTTACCAAGATGCCAGGGACATGGTGACTCTTAGCATTGTCAGTGATTTACAGCACTATGACAGCCAACTGGCAGAGGTAGACAAGATGCTGGAACAGATGTATAAGATGCTTGGCTGCACGCTTACAACCATTCCCAGTGTAAATGTTATCACAGCAGTGAAGATTCTTGCTGAAATCGGTGATATCAAACGCTTTAGTAATGCTAATAAGTTGGCACAGTTTGCAGGAATTGCACCACTTCATTTATCATCTAGCGGTAAGGGGAAAGATGTAGCTACCAAGCAGGGTAACAGACGATTGCAGGCAACCATTTATTTCCTTGCAATCCAGATGGTGCAGGTATCCTCAAAGGGTACACCGAGAAATTCGGTGGTACGGGCATATTATGAGAAACGTAAGGCAGAGGGAAAAACCAGTCAGCAGGCACTGATTTGCATTTCAAGACGGTTAATCAGTATTATTTATGGAATGTTAAAGCATGGTACGGAATATCGTATGCCAGTAGTGGAAAACGCTGGCGAAAAGTTGTAGAGGAAATGGCAAATATATGGTAAACTTTTAAGCAGATGCAAGAGTCGGCTTTGGGAAGTGTATTCATTTTTCGGGGTAGGAGCATCGGCTTGGATAATTATAAGAGTAAAGAGTCTTTGTCAAGAGTGGTAGTAGTTCAATAGTTGAGATAGTTGATGAAGAAAAAGGTACTTTTATTATAAAGGATTGGTCAGACTATCCAGATGATTACGTTCCAGTTCCTGACCAAAATAAGGTGTGGACATTTCTTGAAGGAGATGAGTATAATTCTGCTAGAGATTCAGCAAATATATTCAATAGAAACATGAGGGCAGCTGATCCTTATTATGCTAATAATGGGTTAGAAATTCACGAGATTGAACCAGTAAAAATGGGTGGAAGCCCAACTGATATAAATAATAAAACGGCAATTCAATCACAAGTTCATAGAAGATATGTAACACCTTGGTGGAATAAAATACGAGATGAAGTAAAGAAAGGATTGAACTAATGAGATGAATATACAAGAAATAATTAAAACAATAAAAACTAATGAATCAATAGGTTTGTCAGAGAAAGATATTACAGATTTTGAAAAAGAAATAAATTGGCATTTCCCGACAGATTATAGAGAAATATTAATGGCTGTAGATGGTGGATATGGTAAAATAGGTGATTTTTATATTGATTTTTGGAATCTAAATGATATTATTTTTTATTATGAAGATATAGAAAATTTAGATGGTTTAATTCCATTTGCATCAGACGGATGCGGCATTGCTTTTGCATTTGATAAAAAAAGCGAAGAAATAGTATCAATTCCAATGGACTGTCTAGAAAGAAATTATGCAAAAATAATTGCTGTTAATTATGATGATTTTATCGATAGAATATGTTCGCATAAGTTACAGTATTAGGAGTACAGTATTAGGAGCATTATGAGATTATAAAAGCATCAGTTTTAGAATGGCATGAAAGGGTGTTATCAAAGATCCTGAGCCGAGACAAATTATGCTATTAAAAAATAATGATGCATTAATTATTGATTTTGATTTTCAAAATTGTATGGCATAGCTTTCAATGACTAATTCACTGTATGTTCCGTACCAGTTCGTGTATTTTGAGGCAGTGGATATAGAGGTATCAGATTTAGAAGAGATAACACCAATATATAGTTTCCATGATGATACTATATAAAAAGATGATGTGATTAGTGCTCTGGATGAAGCCTTGTTATTTTGTTTAGATTACAAAGTATTCATATTGAATAGTAATTGTTAAGAGCCAGCTATGACGAGTTAGAAAAGACACTAATTCAAATGTAATAAGTTCTAAACATTTCTCTTGACGATCCACAAATGTCCATGTTACAACGGCACGCACAAGGAGGTATAAGGGGGATAAAAAATCTCTTTAATACCTAAACGCAAGCACAGAATCGAGAATGTTCTATTGACAACCGCCATGGAACATTCTCAATTTTCTGTTACAGGGCAATTCCGATGAAAATAAGAATCACGTTTTATTATTAGGTGGTAATAGAAGCGAAAAATTCAGCCGGAATCCGCCGGTTCTCCTATAACAGCCGCCATCAGCAGACAAGGGTGGAAACCGAAACCGGCAACGTGCAGGAGAACCGCTACGATGCGGAAGGCCTGCGTTTTGAACTGCTGGAAAACGGCAGGAGAACCAGCTTTGTATACCACGATGGAGAGCTTCTGCATGAGGAGGGAAGAGAAGAGCAGGAGATCAGTTATCATCTCGGGGCAGGGATGGAAGCGTTCCGCAGAGGACAGGAACTGTCCTACTACCACAGGGACGAACAGCTCAGTACGGTATTTGTTACTGATGGACAGGGAGAAATCCGGAACAGCTATCAGTATGATGCCTTTGGCATACCCCTTGAGACCACAGAACAGCTGAATAACCGCATCCGTTATACGGGCCAGCAGTATGATGAACTGACAGAGCAGTATTACCTGCGGGCGAGGTATTATAATCCGGTTGCCGGGCGGTTCATGCAGGAAGACGTATATCAGGGGGATGGACTGAATCTGTATGCGTACTGCGGGAATAACCCAGTGGTGTATGATGATCCGAGTGGGTATGCAAGTACGTCAACAGGTAAAGCTTGTCCACCGCAGGGGAAAATTAGTGAAAGTGTTGATGAGAGTGGTACATCTTCTGTAGCTAAACCTAATCATGGACAAGGATTCTCATCTAAAGGATACAATCCGAAACCAGGAGAAAGAACTCGAGATCAGCGGCTGTGAGGAACTGAAGGCGGCAGCGGATGCTTATGCCGGGGAGCATGGTTGGGAACCGGTGAAAATTTATGCCGGGGAAGCAGAGAAGGATTTCCTGTTGGATACGAAGAGCAACCTGTCGAAAGATATGGGGCGTCCGGTAACGGTTACCGCAGATGTGTATCTGAAGGATGGTGAGGAACTGAATCTGGACGGCATCCGGATCAAGGTTCTGGCAACTCCCGGACATACCGCGGGCGGTGTCAGCTATTATTTTCCGGAGGGTGGCTTCCTGATCTGCGGTGACACTCTGTTTCAGGATTCCGTGGGCAGAACCGATTTTCCCACCGGCAGTATGAGTACGCTGGTGCGTTCGGTGAAGGAGAAGCTGTTCACTCTGCCGGAGGATACGGTAGTCTATCCGGGACACGGCGACAGCACCACCATCG